>Ga0209290_1000042_pt1 | contig 120906 bp, 116 predicted proteins | sample EN1Hudsemesocosm_2_FD_184632 | JGI IMG/M metagenome (GOLD analysis project Ga0209290, IMG submission 184632) | Methane-oxidizing microbial communities from mesocosms in the Hudson Canyon - EN10B Hudson Canyon (SPAdes) (version 2) | ecosystem: Environmental > Aquatic > Marine > Cold seeps...
CTCGGAAGTGAAACCGCTTAGTGCCGATGATAGTGTGGATTTATCCATGTGAAAGTAGGGAATTGCCAAGCTCTTAAACTAAAAACCCAACCTAGCAATAGGTTGGGTTTTTTTTTGCCTTTTATTTGGTTAGGAAAGGTAAAATGTTCATTTTCTACTCATTATTTCAAACAAATTCTCCTAGATACCTATGACCGATAAAAAATCAGTTCATACACCAATGATGCAGCAATACCACCGTATTAAAGCGGACTATGAAGATACTTTGGTGTTTTATCGTATGGGGGATTTTTATGAATTATTTTTTGATGATGCTAAAAAAGCGGCTGAGTTATTAAGTATTACTTTAACGGCTAGAGGAAATTCAGCGGGTAATCCTATCCCAATGTGCGGCTTACCTTATCACGCGGCAGAAGGCTATATTGCGAAACTCATTAAAATCGGTGAGTCGGTTGCAATCTGTGAGCAAATTGGTGATCCAGCTACATCCAAAGGCCCAGTTGAACGACAGGTAGTCCGTGTCGTAACGCCAGGAACGGTGACTGATGAGGCTTTATTGGAAGAGAGACAAGATAATTTGTTGGTTGCGATTGTTTTTATAAAAAAGGTCTATGGCATAGCCTGTTTAGATTTAACGAGTGGGCGTTTTGTCTTGCAGCAAGTCAATTCAAGCAATGAATTATTAAGTGAGGTGAGTAGGTTAAATCCGGCGGAACTTTTATCCGATGAAGATTGGGTTTTGCCTGCAGCGTTAAAAGAAAGAAAAGGTCAAACTAGGCGACCATCGTGGCATTTTGATGAAGAAAGCGCTCGAAAGTTAATATTAAAGCAATTTAAAACTCATGACTTAAAAGGTTTTGGTTGTGAGCATTTGTTGGCTGCTATTTCCGCGGCAGGTTGTTTATTGCAATATGTCAAAGATACGCAACAAAGTGCGTTGCCACATATCCAAGGAATTAGTGTAGAAAATAGTGATGATAGTATTTTATTGGACGCTGCTAGCCGGCGTAATTTAGAATTGGACTATCATCCATCAGGACAAATCCAGTTTACTTTATTGGGCGTGCTAGATAAAACTGTAACCGCGATGGGTAGTCGCTGTTTGCGTCGTTGGCTTAATCGTCCTTTGCGCGACCAAATACTTCTGAATAACCGCTACGACAGTATTGATGCTTTATTGGTCAATCAACTTTATCAAGAAATACGTGATTTATTGCGTTCAGTGGGTGATATTGAACGTATCAGTTCGCGGGTCGCTTTAAAATCAGCTCGTCCGCGTGACCTGTTAGTCTTGCGCAGTACTTTTGCTGTTTTACCTGCTTTACAAGGGCAATTAGCTCAGGCTGATTGTGCCATTTTAAGTGATTTAGCACTTAAAATGGCTGAGCAGCCAGAATTATTGAATTTATTACAGAAAGCAATTATTGATAATCCTCCGGTACTGATTCGAGATGGCGGGGTGATTGCTCATGGTTATAATCAGGAATTAGATGATTTACGCAACCTTAGTCAAAATGCTAACCAATTTTTATTGGATATGGAGAGCCGTGAAAAGGAAAATACGGGGATCGCAACACTAAGAATTAAATATAATCGTGTGCATGGCTATTATATTGAAATCCCTCGATCGCAATCGGATGATGTGCCAGATACCTACACGCGTAAGCAAACCCTTAAAAATGCAGAGCGGTTTTTTACCACTGAATTAAAAGAATTTGAAGATACAGTGCTCAGCGCTAAAGAGAGATCATTAGCGTTTGAGAAGAAATTGTATGATGAACTATTAAATGCCATTGCCTCGGTTTTAATTCCTATTCAACAGTGTGCTTTGGCTTTGGCTGAATTAGATGTTTTGGTTAATTTTGCTGAACGTAGCCAAAGTTTGAATTTAGCGCGCCCTATTTTACAGCAAGAAAATGGTTTGAATATTGAAGGTGGCCGACATTTAGTTGTTGAACAGGTTTCTGATATTCCCTTTGTCGCTAATGATTTAGATTTTTCACCTGATCGACGCATGTTGATAATAACTGGTCCAAATATGGGCGGTAAATCAACTTATATGCGCCAATCTGCATTGATTGTGCTGATTGCACATATTGGCTGTTTTGTTCCTGCAAGCAAGATGAGTTGTGGCCCGATTGATAAGATTTTTACGCGTATTGGTGCTTCGGATGACTTAACCAGTGGGCGCTCAACCTTTATGGTGGAAATGTCGGAAACGGCTAATATTTTGCATAATGCCACTGCAAATAGTTTAATCCTTATGGATGAAATAGGCCGAGGAACAAGTACTTTCGACGGGCTTTCTCTTGCTTGGGCATGTGCGGATTATCTGGCTAAAAAAGTACAGGCTTATACTTTATTTGCGACCCATTATTTCGAGCTGACCAGTTTGCCTGAAGAGCAAAGTGTTATTCATAATGTTCATTTAGATGCCATGGAACATGGTGATAAAATTGTCTTTTTACATGCAGTAAAAGAGGGCGCTGCCAGTCAAAGTTATGGCTTACAAGTTGCTTCTTTAGCGGGTGTGCCGAAAACAGTTATTGAACAAGCTAAGTTGAAATTGAGACATTTAGAGACTTCTGCCTATAAGGAGCAGCAGACCGAGATAGGCAGCACGCAATTAGATTTGTTTGCGATTAATGAACCGCATCCTGCTATTGAATTAATAGAAAAACTTGCGCCTGATGAGTTAACACCTCGTCAGGCACTAGATTTTCTTTACGCTTTAAAGCAAACGATGTGAAGGTGCTTACTTATTAAGAGTAATACTGGTTTTTGTCAGGGTAATTCGTCTTTCTTTATAAAGTACGCCTATAGCGTGCTTAAAGACTTTTTTACTGACACCAAAGGCAGCATTAATTTCTTCAGGTGAACTTTTATCTGATAAATCTAAATGTCCATTATTTTGTTCAAGGCGAGTAATGATTTGTTGGGTGAGTGGCGCAACATGAGTATGGCCGGTTTTATTTAAGCTTAAATCAACTTTTCTATCTTCACGAATTTTCTTAATATAGCCAGTCAGCTTCTGCCCTTCTTTAAGAGCTTGAAAAACTTCGTTGTAATATAAAACGCCCCAGAAAGAATCATCGACCACGGCTTTAAAACCTAAGTCTGTCTTTTTCGCAATAATAAGCGAGACTTTATCACCTTCTTTTAAATAGCTGACTTCATCAAGAATAAAGTTATTTAGCTCTGTTGATGCGGCAATTCGGTGCTGTTCGTCCATATATACTTTAGCAAGGCAATAATCGCCTACTTCAAGCTCATAATCCTGCTCAGCAAAAGGCACTAATAAGTCTTTAGCAATTCCCCAATCTAAAAAAGCCCCTGCTTGATTAACGGAGACTACTTTTAACCAGGCAACAGAACCCATTTCAGCAAAAGGTTTTTTGCAGGTAGCGAGTATCTCAGAATCTGATCCGGTATAAATAAACACGTCAAGGGAGTCGCCAGTTTTGGCATCTCTTGGGACTTGTTTGTCAGTAAGCAATATATCGCCAAACTCATCACCTTCAAGGTGTAATTGCATGCCGTTATAAGATTTTATAGTGAGGGTATTAAAGTGACCAATTTCAATCATAGTCTTTGCGGGATATAGAGTAGCTGTTTAATAATGGGTTGATTATAGGGTGTTTTGTAGAGAATGTGTAAAAGAGATCGCTATAGATTATTCTTGTTCAGCTTTCGTTCAGTCTTCGCGCGGTAAAGTATCAACAACGGAAAATTACTCCGTTTTATAAATAATACTTGGAGCAAGAAGATGAAAATAATCACAAAAATAAAATCGATTGCATTAGTTACCATAATGTTAATTTTAACATCGTCTATGGCCATGGCAGAGAGAAATGAACATAGTAATAAGCATGCCTCAAGTCGTCATGTAGCTCAATCGCAATATAACGGTAGGTCTGATCATCAGCATAAGCACCATTATGAAAAAAAATATCGTCACCATAATAGACATCAAAACTATGACAGACGACACTACAATAAACACCATCGTCACTTTGATAAGCATGATTATAAATATGGGCGTAGACATCATCGTAATCACTCACATTATGCTGCAAGGCGTCATAATTACTATCAGCCAGCGCGCATTGTATTAGGTTTGCATGGCGGTAATTTTGGATTCTTTTTCCGTGATTAAAACATCAACCTAAACGAGCTGTGCTGCTTGATCTAATTTGATTGTTATTAATCATGTAAATGAGTTTTGCGCCCAAGTAAGGCCACAGTGTAAACTCTAAAGATTGAACAAATTAGGCTAATTTAATGAAAAATTTGATGAATTATTTATGTATTATCTTTCTATTGATGGCAAGCTGCAATATTTATGCAGCCCCCGTCAATATTAGCCAGCAGCAGGCGGTTAGTATTGCTCAGCAAGTTAATGTAGGGCGGGTGCTGGGCGTAAAGCGCAAAGGTAATACATATCGAGTAAAAATACTGCTCAAGAATGGCGAAGTAAAAATCACTCAGGTTGATGTCAATAGTGGAAAAGTAAAATAAAGGCTGAATGATGCGCATATTGCTGATTGAAGATGATCTTGATTTACAAACCCATATTAAGCAAAGTTTAGAAAAAGAAAGCTATATCGTTGATGCTAGTGGTGATGGCAATGAAGGCTATTTTTTTGCCACCGAATATCCTATTGATGCCGCGATTATTGATCTAGGTTTGCCGGGAATGAGCGGCATAGAAATTATTCAAACACTACGTAAGCAAGGATCAGTATTACCTATACTGATATTAACTGCGCGTAGTCGATGGCAAGAAAAAGTTGAAGGGTTAGAAGCGGGAGCGGATGATTATTTGGTTAAGCCCTTTCAAATGGAAGAGCTCATTGCAAGACTAAAAGCCTTGTTACGCCGTTCGGCGGGTTCGGCTACTTCAGAGCTTATTTGTCAAGGTCTAAAGTTAAACCCAGCCACAGAACAAGTTTGGTTAAACAATGAACTATTAGACGTCACAGCCTTTGAATATCGAATGCTAGATTATTTAATGCGCCACGCTAACGAAGCAGTTTCTAAAGCTCGTCTCGCAGATTATTTATATCCGCACGATAATGATCGAGATAGCAATGTGATTGAAGTGCTGATCGGGCGTTTGCGTAAAAAACTGGATCCAGAAGGCAGTCTGCAACCGATAGAAACTTTGCGTAATCGTGGCTATCGTTTTACGCTTTACGACCAGCAATAACATGTCTCTTACTACGCGAATTAACTTAAGTGCAGCTTTAGTGTTGCTGAGCTTTATTTGTCTGACTGCGTTTACTTTGGAGCGGGCATTTTTTGATAGCACGGAAAGCGCTTTACGTGACACGATGAGTAGCCAACTATTTGCATTGATGGCTGCCGCTGAAGTTGAAAGTGGGCAAGTGATTATGCCTTCAAACGAGTTGGATGCTTTATTAGGTCTGCCAGCTTCTGGTATTTATGCGACGATTAGCAATCCTGTAGGCAGCCTTTCATGGCAATCGTCCTCGACACTTGGTATTTCGCTACCTAAGCCCACTTTATTAAAGCAAGGTGACAAAACCTTTAACAAGATCTATGTTGATGATAAAGGTTTTTACCGTACGGCTTACACTGTTCTTTGGCCAACACAAACTGATAGCGTCGAATTGACCTTTAGCGTGACCACAGATTTACGCTCCTTTGATAAGCAAATTACTCGTTACCGTACTACCTTATGGGGTTGGCTTATTGCAATGGCGGCATTATTATTATGCAGCCAAGCCGTTATTTTGCGTTGGGGACTATCACCTTTACGTATGGTGGGAAAAGAGCTTAATCGCATTGAAGCAGGGCAGCAGCAGCAGATTGAGGCGCACTACCCACAAGAGATTGAGCGCCTGACTGATAATATTAATCTTCTTTTAGAGCAAGAGAGACAACAAAAAATACGTTATCGTGATGCGATGGGTAATTTAGCACATAGCTTAAAAACCCCGTTGGCTGTTTTGCAGGTGAGTTTGCAGGCAGGAGGTAGACAGGAACAAGATAAGCTTACCATGCAGGAACAACTGAATAGAATGGATGCAATTGTAAAATATCAATTGCAATGGGCAGTAACGTCAGCAGATACCAGTCTAGGAACAAAGGTTAATCTATTGTCCACTATTGAGCGTTTGCTAAATTCATTACAAAAAGTCTATGTCGATAAAGCTATCAGCGTGCAAGTTGTTGTCGATAGTAGATTGCAATTTCGAGGGGATGAAGGCGACTTAATGGAGGTGTTAGGCAATTTATTAGAAAATACTTTTAAATGGGCTAGGAAAAATATAATAATCAAGGCTGAACAAAGGAAAAAACAGTTATTCATAAGTATTGATGATGATGGAGTAGGTATAGCGCGAGATAAAGTCGGTGAACTATTACAGCGTGGCGTGCGTGCAGACCAATCAACTGCCGGACATGGCATCGGGTTATCTATTGTAAAGAATATTGTGCAAGCCTACAGTGGTGAATTAACACTATCAAAAAGTCATTTAGGTGGGGTTAAAGTGATGATTACTTTTTAGGGGGCTGGGTGGTACTGTTGTTTAAAGTAAAAGCCACATATTTTCTAGTGGCAAAGGGTTAATTGAGCGCCCTGAAATAGCAAGGAGCAGTCAGTCAATTAATGCATGTCACTTGTTTAGTTTGGAGATACAAGGGTGGAATGGCGTTAGCGTTTTCCACCATTGGAAGCAACCAAAGCCACTAGCGGCAAACAATATGCTGGAAAATGCTACGCATCCGGCTTACGAGTTTTGCACATTGGAGTAATTAGATTATGACAACTGAAAACACAAATCAAGTTAAGCCCTTATTTGAACTAGGACAAACGCTATCAACACCAGGTGCATTATCGACCATGCAAGAAATGAATATTAATCCAAGCTCATTATTAAGCCGTCACATTTGTGGTGATTGGCAAGGCAAGGCATGGACAAGGAAGATCAAGAAGCTAACCACGAAGCCGTAAACCAAGAAGTGCGCATCTTTTCCGCTTATGTTTTTGGCGAGGTTAAATTTTGGGTCATTACTGAAGCGGATAGATCCAGTACAACGATTCTTTTGCCGGAAGAGTATTAAGTTAAATACTCTTTTCTAATAGGCATGCAAGATTAGGTATTTAAACAAACATAACTCAGAACGAACACTTTTGGGGGTTCTTCCACAGGCCCCTATTAGGTACACCTTATTTTGTGCTATGTTTCCACCCTGCGTTCTCTCATGCCGAATGGCTCACCCCGCAATCTATTCTGATGTCGTATATTCCAACGCCTGAATCAATTCAGACAGCTCTTGTTCGGCCAGCTTACGCCACTGCCCCACGGATAGGCCGTTCAAGTTGATACGCATGATTCGAACGCGTTCAAGTTTTTCCACAGAATAGTTATAGTGTTTACACATACGCCGAATCTGTCGGTTAAGCCCCTGAACCAGAGTGATTCTAAAAACAGTTTCAGATTCTTTAACAACCTTACATTCTTTTGTGACGATACCGAACATGGGAACTCCACCGCTAATACCGGCAATAAAGTCGTTGGTTATTTCTTTATCCACGGTAACCAGATATTCCTTTTCATGATGGTTACCAGCACCCAGAATTTTATCTACCAGATCGCATTTATTGGTTAGAAATATCAATCCTTGCGAATCTTTGTCTAGTCTCCCCACAGGATATATTCTGGAATCGTGGCCAACGAAATCAACTATATTTCGTTTATCCGTTTTAGCGGCGGTACACACAACGCCAACGGGTTTATTCAACGCTATAAAAATCACCTTGTCAGTGGCTAGTGGTTCAACAACCAGGCCATTTACGGTGACCATATCACCGGAAAATACTTTATCGCCCAGCATTGCCAGTTTGCCACCAATGAAGACAACACCCTTTTTGACATAGATATCTGCAGCCCTTCGAGAGCAGATACCACTTTCACAGATATATTTATTGATACGCATTAGTGAGACAGAAGAATTGTTTTTCTCGATAGGATTTGAAAAGGCGAATATTATACCCATGCTGACAGCAGCGTTGGGTTCTATTAGAACTGGGAGCAATCGACACTCTATCAATCAACCGCGTAGATCATCCTCTTTATACGGGGTCGACGCAGAATTCGGGACATAAACCCCGTTAAGGATTTAGTTTAACCTAAATCTGCCGTACCTAATAAACGATAGACAGTCGTTTTTCCTAGTCCGTACTCATCCATCAAGTCTTTAACCAAGACATGGACGAAGAAGATCAAGAAAGTAACCGTGAAGCCGTAAACCAAGAAGAGCGAATTTTTTCCGCTTATGTTTTTGGCGAGGTGAAATTTTGGGTAATTACTGAAGCGGATAGGTCCAGTACAACGATTCTTTTGCCGGAAGAGTATTAAGCTAAATAGCCTCTCGATAGGGTTTACTTTATTGGGAGGATTTAGCGTCTTATTTATATAAGGGCATTATAGGAATCAATAATAAAACATAAATAAGGGCATATCGAGGCCGCATTCTACCGTCAGTGAAAAAAGTCCCAAGTTGTATACTTTATGGGATAAACGAATTTGGCAGCGAAGGTCAGCTAGCAGCCACAAGCGGGCATTCGCGATATTGTCTTGACGGATAACTAATACTGGAGTGTAAAATAAAAAGTTAGGGTAAAAACTTGTTATACGCTCAAACTAAGGGGATTCGATGAAAGTTCTAGTATTCGGTGCTAGTGGGATGGTTGGTAATGAGGTTCTATACCAAGTCCTTGAAGATAAACGTGTTGAAAAAGTTATTTCAATCGGTCGGTCACTTGTAGATTTAGAGTCGCCAAAATTACAACAGATAGCCCACGATGACTTTATGAATTATCATGATTTAGAAGATCATTTTGCAAAGTCTGATCTTTGTTTTTACTGTTTGGGCGTTTATCAAAACCAAGTATCGAAGCAGGACTTTTGGAAAATTACTGTTGATTACTTTAGCGCGTTGATAAGTACTTTGGAAAGAGTAAATACGGAAATTACATTTTGCTTATTCAGTGCGCAAGGAGCAAGCCCGTCTGAGAAAAGTCTCTTTCGGTTTGGAAATGCTAAAGGGCGGGCAGAAAATATTTTAACAAAATCAGCTATTGCTAAAAAATATATCTTTCGCCCAGGGTTTATTAACCCAGGAAGAAAGACTGCATTTTCAGGAATTGCTTTAATACTTTTTCAATTTATATATAAAATATTTCCTTCACTTGGGGTAGACGCAATAGATCTCGCTAAAGTCATGATCCATGAAGGTATGGCTGGACGAGAAAAAGTGATGTTTGAAAATAGAGACTTAAGAGAAATATCTCATAAAATATAACAAGTAAGGTGATCAATATGAATGAAGAATTAAGAGAAGGGCTAAACAGAGTTGAATTCAAGAGCTGTGGATTAAAACTGGTTGGTAATATTTACTGTCCTGCATCATTTAATCGAACTAAGCAATATTCTGCACTTGTAGTTGCTGGTCCAATGGGAACGGTAAAATAACAGGCAGCAGGCACCTTTGCTGAAAAACTATCCCAAAAAGGATATATCACAGTGGCATTCGATTTTAGGACACAAGGAGAAAGTGAAGGTAGTCCGAAAAACTATGAAAACCCATTCAATAAGAGTGAAGATATACAAAATGCTGTCAGTTTTCTTAGGACATTTGATTGCGTAAACAATAATAGTATTGGTGCAGTCGGCATCTGTGCAGGTGGCTCTTATGTGATTGATGCTTCTGTCAGTGATAGACGTGTCAAAGCAGTAGCAACAGTGAATGGTTTTTTATCTCTCAGAGAATTTACAGGGTATAACCCATTCGTTACTGATGAAATAAGGGCAGCATTATTAAAGCGTTCTAATGATGATAGGCAAAGATATTTTGAAACTGGCATTTCTGAAAATGCAGATATTTTAATGCCTGATGCTACAAGTGTAGAGGAATTGGCTATCCCATTTAGTGATGATGATAAAAGGGATATATTTGATTATTATTACTCCCGAGTAAATACATGTTGGCCAAACTATAGCCATAAATTTGCAACGATGTCATACGAATCACTCATTAAATCACACGCATTGGATTACGCTAAGGATTTGGCAATACCTTATTTAGGTATAGTCGGCAGTGAGGCTATTACTAAACCCTATGCAGAAAGATTTAGCGCAGAAATTCTCCATGATAATAAGGAATTAAAAGTCATTGAACATGCAAGGCATGTTCCAACTTATGATAATGAGGAATACGTTGACCAGGCGATTGATGCCTTACAAACATTTTATTCAAGTCACATCTAACTAAAGGCAATACCCGATATACCTTTATGGTGTTTAAAGTATGTTTACTATCAGACACTTCCCCCCCCCCCAAAAAAAATGTCTGCAGTGGGTCGGTAGCAGGCAGTGCTAATATCGCTATTTCCCCACCCCAATTTTACATAAGACCAGTTATGCGAAGCCTGCTTGTTAGTGCAATATAGTAATGTCCTAAATACCGAATACTGACCTTTCATTACTGGCACGCACTTTAGGTACTCATAAAAAACCTTAGCGGGGGTTATGTTCCGAATTCTGCGTTGACCCCAATAAGGTTTATTATTGTTTTCTACGAAAAATGTAGCAAACCGCCTTCCTTATCAAAAGCCAAATATTTTGATAAGTCTCCACCATTTTGTACTGTTTGAAATATTACCTTTAAAGGCTCTTCAGCTTGTTCAGGTGTTGGATGCATGCCATTAATACCCGATAAACATGCAATCAAAACGATATCCCACTGTTGTTCCATCTGTTTAGATTCTGTCACTAAATCTTCAAAGTTAGTTAACTCATCTAAATCTTTATCAACACACATAATAGCCTGTAACATCCCTCCCTTCCCAGAGTGAAAGCGCTCCTTATCTTCATCTTTATGATCATCAGGTAATGATACTTGCAAAAAAACAAATAGAAACCGCTGAGGTTCACTCTGTTGTTTCCCAACAGCTAATAAGCTTTTATAGTCAGTTATTTCGGTCATAATTTATTTTAGTTTTACTTAATTAATGGACTACTAATCAACCACCTGCTAAAGCAGAGGTGGATTAGAGCGTTTGACTGCTGCATGCCATGATACAGGGGTCAACAAAGAATATAGAGCAGAACGCAGGAATAATTACAAAGCTGACAGGTGGAAAGCGCTAATTATTACTATTAAGCACTAATTTTTCTCTGGATAACTGCCTTAAACTCACACACCAAAGCATCCTAGACACAAAACAAACCTGTGTAATTCCTTGGCGTTATTTGGGGATAAATCAGACTTAAATAGCGTTAAGCACAGGTACTTATTGCAGCTAAATGACAGTTACTCACATTTTCTGTGGATAACTTTGTGCGTTGTTTTTGCGTAACTCTCTCAACCCTTTGCAAACAAAGGCTGAACATTAGATTGTACAAACTTTATACAGCTACAATACAAATGCATCCATTGCCGTTGGAAAAATAGAATTTTAAATTTTATTGTCGTTCAAGCCACTGAAAATAAGGCATATAACTTATTTTCTATGGAATACGACATAAAAAACACTATGTTTTAAAAAGCACGCTACTTTGTCACATTTTTATAATTTACTATTCTGCTATGCTCTTGTGATGAATGGCAATAATTGCGGTCACAGCCCTAATACTCCTCGCTGGTTTGAACCACTAGAGAAGCACACACGCCCGCACATAATTAAATCGTTGGTTGACTCTATAAAAGGTTATTACAAAGAGCCTGCGGCGTTATTACCATTGCTTAATTTATCTAACGGATCAGATCGACAGCAACGTAGTGAACGACGCGAGGCTTGTGTTTCAGTTCTCGGTTGTTTGGTGCATTACCTGGACTTAGCAACGCTACGCGTAGGAATACCGCAAGCGGATCAATCTTTTAAAGGTATTACCATGCCGTTTATTGCTGAGAAGTGCAGCCTATCGCTCAGGCGCACAGAAAGGGCGGTAGCTGATTTAGTCGCATCGGGATTACTTACCGTTTATCCCTTATGCGAAAAGATAGAGGATGCAACCTATAAAGGATATGCCGCCATTAGAACTATTAATCAAAAGATATTCACAATTTTTGGCTTAGGTGGCCGGCTTAGATTGAGCGTGATAAAGCCACAGCGAGAACAAGAAAAAAGGAACGCAAGTCACTCAGCAGCGCAAAAGCTAAAATTGACCTAGTTATTGATTCATTCATTGTCAAAGCGAAAAAAGGAGGTACGGCATCAGAAGCAATAAGCAACATCAAAGCAATTCTAAATTCCAGCTAAACCATTCAACATCGATGTTTTGCACGATGATCTTAGCTGATTAGAATCTGCTACACCCTATCAACCCAGCATGGCTTTTAAGCACTACCGCAATGGTGCTTAAAAGCCATTTTTCGTTTATACCCATGTAAAAATAAATCGAATCACAGCACGTAGAGTGGAATAGCGTTAGCGTTTTCCACTACCGGAAGCAATCCATGACATCAGTGGCAAACAATACGCCGGAAAGCGCGTAGGCTATTCCAGCCTACGCATCTGGCTTACGAGGTTTCTATTGTAAAGAATATTGTGCAACCCTACAGTGGTGAATTAACGCTATCAAAAAGTTATTTAGGCGGGGCTAAAGTGTGCATTATTTTTAGAGATTGAGTGATATTGTTGCGTGTATTGACTCAAACTTGATTCGATAAAGTAGTAATTTCTGGAAGCAAAGGGTTAATTGAGCGTCTCAAAACAGCCAAGAGCGGATGCTCAAATACAATGCAAAAGAGACTGATAATTAGTTTTACTTCTACCTCAATTATTTATAAATTAAAGTCCCTATTCTTGACAAAAATACTCAGTTGTTATCTTGTTTTAATAAGCGTATACCTTAAGTATAGAAAGAACGAAATGCAAAACCTACTGTAAAGTAGAGACTGAAAGTAACGAACCCTAAATGGGAAGTCGAGCTGCCGAAAGCGATCTATGAAGGAAGTAATTGAAGTGTATTGTAATGTTATACCTATATAGTACACATTGACTTGCTAAGACTTACTAATCAAAAGTGTTAAATATCTTTTGAGTACATTAATAATAACAATTAGGGTTTTAAAAATGACAATAGAAAAAAAAGATAACAAAACATTCTTTCTTATAGTTGGCGTATGCTCATTTCTTGTGATTGGGCTTGTTTCAATATTAAAAGCAAGAGAAACAGAACATTTAAATTACGGTGAAAATACATCTGTTCAACAAGAAGCAGAATTGTATAACAACGCGAAAGATTACAATAATGTAGTGGTGCCAGTATCTACTACTGCTCCAGTAACAGTTGCGCCTATAAAGCATACGATGAAAAATACTCAGCCAGTTGCAAAACAAAATACGTATGTAGCTCCTGAGCATACTATGCAAAATACTCAGCCGACTAAGCCGACTAAGCCGACTACACCAGCCCCTGAGCATGCAATGAAGAATACTCACTAGAAGTGAAGTATTTATATCCTGCGTTTATAACACTATAAATAGAGCTTAGTTAACGAAGCGGAAAACCGACTTTAATGCCTCTAAAGAAGACATATTTTGGTTATGTGCTTTGAATTGTAAGTTTTTATAGGTCATAACTAAGGTTATTTGTGTTCATCAATCTCTGTCAGGATAAGTCAGTACTAACTGACGGAGCCCCTGTAGATTATTAAATTGCAAAAAATAATCGCAATGCTAAGACAAAAATAATCTATCTCATCTTGGACTAGTAAGGCATTTGAACAGAAACTTACGGTTTCTGAATCAATTTAATTGTCTTAACTGTAAAATTGTGTGCAATAAAATCAACCCGCTAAATGCGGGTTATTTTTGCGTTGTGACATACTCAGGCATCACAGTCCACATTTCAATAATGCAATAAAGGCAAGCATACTAGGTATTCTGCTTGCCTTTAATTTGTAATAATATCCATTGTTAAGGAAATTAAACATCATGAAAAAAAACGAAGCGATCTCAAAAATCATGTCCTCAGAGGTTGTTACTGTTCATCAGAACCAAAAACTAAGTGATGTGCGCCATATTATTTGCGAATCAAATATCCACCATGTTCCCGTAGTTGATGGGAGCACATTGGTCGGGCTAATAAGCTACACCGACCTGATGAAGCTGAATATTGTGATTAGTGGTGCTGACGAACGTACGATTGATGCAATCGTTGATCAGCAATTTACCATTCAAGAGGTCATGGTCACCGAGTTGACGGCACTTACTGATACCGATACTATCAGACAGGCAACTAAAATACTTGCCGAGGGTACTTTTCATTCCCTTCCTGTGATAGACAAGCAAAAACAGCTTGTTGGTATCGTCACAATGACTGATTTAATACAATATCTTAACGATCAATATTAAGAATTGATGATTGTTGAGCATCCGTTTATTGTGATACAAGAAGTTTGATTTTTTCAATAGTCTTAATGAATGAATAACTGGGAGTGCAATACCAGAAACTTAATAATACTGTTGTGTTTAAATAAATCATAATTAGAAAATTGAGATGAATAAAATTTTCATTGGTCGAAAAATGCCAATGAAAATTTCACCGCTCACCTAGGTTTTACTCTATGCTTCAAAAAAAGACCTTACTGCCTAGCTTGAGTCAAGAGCAGCCTTCAAATGTAAGATTAATTGTTAGTCATGTTTAAATATGTCTAGGCAAAAAAGCTACTAGTTGTTGTATTTAAATGGGACTAAACGAGTCATCCTTTAGTTTAGCCCCTGAATAGCTTTAAACCTCTGCCAAATTACCTTTACTTTCTAGCCAGAACTTACGATCTTGTGAGCGTTTTTTTGCTAGCAATAAATCCATTTTTTCATTGGTATCATCATCCTCTTCGATCGTTAATTGTACTAATCGGCGGGTATCTGGATTCATTGTGGTCACGCGTAATTGCGCAGGGTTCATCTCACCTAGCCCTTTAAAGCGCTGAATATTAATTTTTCCTTTCAATTTTTCAGCTTTAATGCGATCTAGCACGCCTTGGCGCTCATATTCATCTAAAGCATAAAATATTTGTTTACCGACATCAATACGGTACAAAGGCGGCATAGCGACAAATACATGACCGGCTTGCACTAGTTTAGGGAAATGCTTAAAGAATAAGGCGCAAATCAAAGTGGCAATATGCAGCCCGTCAGAATCGGCATCCGCGAGTATGCAGATTTTACCGTAACGTAAGCCTGTTAAATTATCTGAGTCGGGCTCTATGCCAAGAGCAACAGCAATATCGTGAACCTCTTGAGAAGCCATCACTTGCGCTGATTCCACTTCCCAAGTATTGAGGATTTTCCCTCGTAGCGGCATAATCGCTTGAAATTCACGTTCGCGCGCTTGTTTGGCTGAACCGCCCGCTGAGTCACCTTCCACTAAAAATAATTCACTGCGACTAATATCTTGAGAGGCACAATCGGCTAATTTTCCTGGGAGTTGAGGGCCTGCTGAAATCTTTTTACGGATAGCCTTTTTGCTGGATTTTAATCGCTTTTGCGCGCTTAAAATGATTACTTCGGCAATTTTTTCGCCAGCTGCGGGGTGTTGATTGAGCCATAAACTAAAGCTATCTTTAGCAACGCCAGAAACAAAAGCCACACATTCGCGTGAGCTTAAACGCTCTTTGGTTTGCCCTGAGAATTGTGGGTCTTCTAATTTAACCGACAGAATATAATGGCACAGCTCCCAAACATCTTCGGGAGTGATTTTTACGCCGCGCGGTAATAAGTTACGAATCTCGCAAAATTCACGCATGGCTTCAGTTAAGCCCGTGCGTAAGCCGTTAACATGCGTTCCACCTTGAGAAGTTGGGACTAAATTGACATAACTTTCAGTGATATTTTCTGGTAAAGATTCCGCAGTCCAGACGATACCCCATTCAACGGACTCATGGTCCGATGACATTTTACCCATAAACGGCTCGACGGGATAAAACTCAACATTACCGACACGATCTAGCAAATATTCTTCTAGGCCATTTTGATAATGCCATTCCCAAGATTCTTCGCTTTGTTCGACTGTTAAACGAATTTTTAAACCAGGGCAAAGTACTGCTTTGGCTCGCAAAACATGTTTAAGTTTGAGTACCGAAATTTTATTGGAATCAAAATAGCTGGCATCTGGCCAAAAATGCACCATAGTACCGGTATTGGCTTTGCCGACTGTGCCGGTTTCGCTTAATTCGGTTTGCTTCTCGCCGCCGGAAAATTGCATCTGATAGACTTTGCCGTTGCGCTTTATTTCAACGTCTAAGCGCTCAGATAGAGCGTTAACAACAGAGATACCCACGCCATGTAAGCCGCCAGAAAACTGGTAATTTTTATTGGAAAATTTCCCGCCCGCATGCAACTGAGTCAAAATAACTTCAACTCCAGGCATTTTTTGTTCAGGATGCATATCGACCGGCATGCCGCGACCATCATCTTGCACTTTGACGCTACCATCTTTAAATAAAGTCACTTCTATGCTGGATGCATGCCCTGCGACAGCTTCATCAACACTGTTATCAAGCACCTCCTGCACCAAATGGTTAGGTCGAGTGGTGTCGGTATACATGCCGGGTCGCTTACGAACTGGGTCTAAACCACTTAAAACTTCAATAGCCGCTGCGTTATAGGTATTACTCATTTTTCTAGTTAATTACTCTGACGATTTTCATATATAATAGTTCGATCAATACATCGTATCATTAAATTATTTTTATCGACATGGCTAGAAAGAAAAGCGCGACATTATTTGAAGATTCCTTGAAAAATTTAGAAGGGATTGTTGAACAATTAGAGCAAGGCGATATTTCTTTGGAAGAGTCATTAAAATCATTTGAAGAGGGTGTGAAATTAACGCGTATTTGCCAAACCGCTTTACAAGAAGCTGAGCGGAAAGTGCAGATATTATTAGATAAAAACGGTCAACAAACTTTGGAGCCATTTACAGATGAGTAACGCCTTAAAAGAATATTTAGTCGCTAGCCAAGAGCGTGTCGAGAAGGCTTTAGATTTACGCTTACCTACCAATAGTATTTTACCTAAAAGACTGCATGACGCGATGCGTTACAGCGCTTTAGATGGCGGCAAACGTATGCGCCCTATGTTGACTTATAGCGTTGGTAAAGCTTTAGGCATAGCTCCAGAAGTTTTAGATGGTCCGGCTTGTGCAGTTGAATTTATCCATGTGTACTCTTTGATACATGATGATTTACCTGCAATGGATGATGATGATTTGCGCCGTGGTAAAGCGACATCGCATGTGCAATATGACGAAGCGACTGCAATTTTGGCGGGTGATGGCTTGCAAACGTTAGCCTTTCAAGTTTTGGCAAATGATGACAGCATGCAGGCTAGTGCTGAAACGCGTATAAAAATGATTCAGGCTTTAGCAAAAGCCAGTGGCTCGCAAGGAATGGTAGGTGGTCAGGCAATTGATTTAGAATCAGTGGGTAAAAAGCTTACTTTGCCTGAATTAGAAAATATGCACATCCATAAAACTGGTGCCTTAATTCGCGTGGCTGTGCAATTAGCGACTTTATCTAAGCCAGATTTAGACCCAGCTGTGGCCGCTAAATTAGATCATTATGCGAAGTGTATCGGCCTTTCATTTCAGGTGAAAGATGATATTTTAGATGAAGAAAGTGATACAGCGACTTTAGGTAAAACTCAAGGTAAAGATCAAGATAACGATAAACCAACTTACCCTGCTTTATTGGGTTTAGAGGGTGCTAAAGAGAAAGCTCAGAACCTACATGAGCAAGCTTTAGAAAGTTTGGCTGATTTTGGCCCAGAAGCTGATGTATTACGTGATCTTTCTTTGTATATTATTCAGCGCGACCATTAATCATTTGTTACGTTTCCAGTATTGACTGGGGATTTTTTAATTAGGTGATAGCTTGTTTAAAAAATATCAATAAATACCTGTGTAAGCATATTTAACATTTCAGTGTAAGCATTCCAGTTACGACTAAAGAAAAAAGGGACGTTTAAAATGTCCCTTTTTGTATTAGGTGTTGGGTGTTTTTGTAGATACCTATTCTTACTGCTAGTGTCGGCTTACCTTGACAGTTAGGTGGCTTCAATGTTTCGCTGTTTTAGTATGAAGGGTGTGCTATTGAAACCTCAAATTATAATGTCGTTTGAGGGGTAGGTTTTGTAATTTTTAAGATAACTTAAAAGGAGGTAGTATGAGCTTAAATAACCCTATTAGTGATAGTGAGTGGGTTGAAATACCCGCTGGTGAGTTTGTAATGGGATCACCTGAGAGCGAACCGGAGCATGAAGAAGATGAAGTTGAGCACAGTGTGGAGCTTAAAGCTTTTTCTATGATGCAATATACGGTTACGTTTGCGCAATATGATGCGTATTGTGCTTTGCAAGGGGTAGAGAGAAAAAAGGATGATGGTTGGGGGCGCGGGCAACGGCCAGTATTATTTGTTGCATGGCTGGAAGCTAAGGCTTTTGCAAAATGGCTGACAGATATTACTGGCTGCGTTCATCGTTTGCCGACTGAGGCTGAATGGGAGTATGCTTGTCGTGCCGGTACTGACGGTCCCTTTAGTTTTGGGTGTGAAGTTGGGGTAGGCGATGCTAACTATGATGGTCGAGAAGCATATGATGAGGGTGAAACTGGACAGTTACGAGGTAAGACCTTAGAGGTTGGTCAGTTTGCTCCTAACCCTTGGGGGCTATATGATATGCATGGTAATGTTTGGGAATGGACAGCTTCGCTTTATGATCGTGATTATGAAGGGCAGGAGCAAGAAAGTGCCAATGAACATGTTTTTGGGCCGCGTGTAGTTCGCGGAGGATCATGGTTTCATTTTGTAAATAATATTCGCTCGGCCTACCGTGGTCGTGGTTATCCTGAGACGAGTATTCATTCGTTTGGATTTAGGTTAGTTCGCGAAGTTAAAGCTAATTAAGGATCTTATGATAAGTGCGCAGTCTCTATTTATAGTAGATAGCATTACAGTTAGGCTTAAATAAAAAAGGGGCACTTATAGTGCCCCTTTTTTGGTCTGTTTATTTATATTTTTACTCTTCCCAGGCTCTACCATCTCTCGCGAGTAGCGCAACTGAAGCAACCGGTCCCCAGGTTCCAGCCGGATAGCCTTTGGTTTCTTCATTAGATTTCTCCCAGGCTTCTGAAATGGAGTCAATCCACGTCCAAGCTTGTTCGATTTCTGCACGACTGATAAATAAGGTTGGGTTGCCGCGCATGGCTTCTAAGACTAATTTTTCATAACCGCCAAATAATTTGCTGTTTTTGAAGGTTTCAGAAAAACTTAAATCCAGTTTAGTGCGTTGTAGTTTGATATTTTCATCAATTCCTGGGATTTTATTTAGCATTTGAATTTCGATGCCTTCATTAGGTTGTAGATGAATAATTAACTTGTTTTCTGGTAAATCACGATAACTTTCTTTAAAAATATTGTGTGGTAATTGTTTGAAGTTAATCACAATCTCTGTGCGCTTGTTCATCAAGCACTTACCAGTGCGCAGGTAGAATGGTACGCCAGCCCAACGCCAGTTATCAATGTCGACGCGTAAAGCGACAAAGCTTTCCGTGGTACTACTAGTGTTTGCGCCTTCTTCATTGAGATAGCCGAGTACGGATTTGCCTTTGATAAAGCCATCGGTGTATTGGCCGCGTACAGTTTTTTCATGGACATTTTCTACGGTAATAGGGCGCAACGCATCTAATACTTTGATCTTTTCGTTATGAATGCTTTGTGCTTCTAAATTAACCGGCGGCTCCATGGCGACAAAGGTTAAAATTTGTAACAAATGGTTTTGTACCATGTCACGCAATTGACCCGTGTGGTCAAAGTAATCCCAGCGCCCTTCAATGCCCACTTCTTCCGCAACAGTGATTTGCACGGAATCAATGGTGTTATGATCCCAGTTCGTGGTGAAAATAGAGTTGGCAAAACGTAGCGCCAATAAATTAAGTACCGTTTCTTTACCTAAGTAATGATCGATACGGAAAACTTGATCATCGTTAAATACGCTAGCAACGACATCATTAATTTCTTTTGAGGATTCAAGGTCATGACCAATCGGTTTTTCCATGACCATGCGTGATTGATCAGTTAGCACGCCAGAGTGCTTTAGCCCTTTGCAGATATGTTGGAATAAAAATGGTGCCACGGCAAAATAATTGACCATAACGCGCTTACTAGAGTCAGTAAGCTGGTTGAATATTTTATATTCTTCAGGCTGGGTTAAATCCATTTTTTGATAGGATAAACGCGCTGAGTATTTTTCCCAGATCGCTTCATCAAGTGGCTCGCCTAAGAAGTCTTGTAAACTTTTGTAGGCAATTTTAATAAAGCTAGCGCTGTCTTCTTCTAGTCTGTCGACGGCAATAATGCGCGTATCCGGCTCTAAAAAATCACCTTTTTCTAAACGGTATAGGGAAATAATGAGTTTACGGCGCGATAAATCGCCTAGTCCACCATAAATAACTAAGTCGCAAGGCGGGAATATTTTTTGTGTTGTTGTCATTTTTTGTTGTTTTTTTGATTAAATAGAGACCTAGCTTTATAACGCGAGAGCTTAAAGGCTATAAAACTGGGGATTTATGCTATAAAACGCCAGTAATGTCTGCGGCAATGATTTAGAGTATATTACCCCCATAGATAAAAGTAAATATTGTACTCGGAGGTGGAAAATGAAATTTAACCCTTGTAAAGGTGGCGCGTGGTGTGAAGATGCCGGTACGCATTGTAACGGTTGCGGTCGATCACATGAAGAAATTGCGCAAACGAAAGTGTTAATGAAAGGCTTGGTCGAACTTGCGCAAAAACAAGAGTATGAAAATCCTGATGACTTTGCGCAATTTATTGGCGAGACTTTAGCAAGAAAACTACAGAAGTAGCTTCTCATTATTAAAGGGTACAAGCAGTTTTTTCAGCTCGTCATCCTGCATGCTGTTAGCAGGAGTCTATGTTTAACGTGGATTCCCGATAAAAGACTTCGGGAATGACGGTGTTTTTATATGTATTTGCCCGTGAATAATGAGAAGTTACCTACAGAAGCCTTAAGTGTTATATAGGAGTGAACACCATGGAAATAAGCCCAGATATTTTGCCCGAATTGATTCAAGCAGTAAATAATGCGGTAACAGAACATGCGGATGAACTTACTGAGTTAGATAAGGCAATTGGTGACGGGGATCATGTTATTAATTTACGGCGCGGCCTAGATGCTTTGTTAGCGCAGCAAGATGAAGTTGCTCAGTTAGATTGGGCAAGTGCTTGGCAAAAAATGGGCATGACCTGTATGAGCAAAATTGGTGGCGCTTCAGGTTCTTTATTTGGCACGTTGTTTGTTAGCATGGCAAAATCAGCTAAAGACCAGTCGGTTGATGTGGTTGTATTTGCTCAGGCGTTTACAGCAGGTGTTGAATCTATGAAACTGCGTGGCAAGGCTGATGAGGGTGAAAAAACGATGCTGGATGTCTTGATTCCAGTAGCGCGTGTTTTGCAAGAGAATGCGAGTGGTGTTGAATTAGCTGATTTATTAGTGCAAGTTAAAGAGGTCGCGCAGGTCGGAATGAAATCAACGCGAGATATGTTAGCGACTAAAGGTCGCGCTTCTTTTTTAGGCGAGCGCAGTATAGGGCATATTGATGCAGGAGCAAAAAGTAGTCAGTTAATGATTGATGCGATTGTTGCTGCTTTACAAAGCAAATAAAAAGGTATTTATGGCAAGTTTTTTTAATACAGAATTAAGTCAACAGCAATTTTTAGATCAATACTGGCAAAAAAAACCATTATTGATACGTCAGGCCTTTACTGGTTTCGTATCGCCAATTAGTCCAGAAGAGTTGGCGGGTTTAGCTTGTGAAGAGGAAATTGAATCACGCCTGATCGAAGAGCAGGGTCAAGATGGTAAATCTTGGCAAGTGACTTGCGGGCCATTGAGTGAGGATGATTTTGCACGTTTACCAGAAACGCATTGGACAGTGCTCGTGCAAGATGTCGACAAACATTTGCCGGAACTGCAGTCTTTACTTGAGCCCTTTCGTTTTATTCCCGATTGGCGACGTGATGACTTAATGATTAGTTACGCGCCAGAATTTGGGACGGTAGGGCCGCATACGGATGGCTATGATGTCTTTTTATTGCAAGCCATGGGCGAGCGTCGCTGGCAAATTGGTGAACAGCCTATTCATGAAGCTAAACTAGTTGATGGTTTAGGTTTGCAAATATTAGCCGAATTTACACCTGATCAAACTTGGGATTTGCAGCTAGGTGATATGTTATATCTACCGCCGCATTTTGCGCATCATGGTGTTGCACTCAACGATTGCATGACTTTTTCTTTTGGCTTTCGTGCCCCAACTCAAGTTGAGGTGCTAGATGCGGTGGTTAATAATTTACTTGAGCAGCAATTAGGTAAAGCTGAATATAGCGATCCTGATTTATTATTAAATAAGCAGAGTAGCGAGATTGATGCTCAATCAACTGCACGTTTGAAGCGAATGTTACATCAGGCAATCGATGATGCTGAGCCTATTTTGACGCGCGTATTAGGTAAAATAGTTACCGAGACAAAACCTAGTTTGGCTGCCTTAGCGACAGAAGCAGCGATTGAGCTAGAGGGAATTGATGAGGTGACTACACTGTTTGAGCAAGGTGAGATATTACAGAGGAATCCGTATTTTCGTTTTGCATGGTCTGTAGATGCAACAAGTGGCCAGCTGTATATGGCAGGTGAGGTATATGAGGTTGATTTGCAAGGTGTTAAGTATTTGTCAGTATTGACTGAACAGGCCATTTTAACTAGCAGTGACTGGCAAGAGATACTTAAAAATCAATCGTCTGCTTTGTTATTGTGTCAGCTGATTGCCGAGGGCGGCTGGTTTTGGTCTGAGGATTAACACCCGCTTAGAATTCGATTTTTAATAAGCTCCGAAACTATAGCGAAATACAGGGAAGTAAATAATACCAATCCCAATAAATAATAACTGCAATAGTCGTCATTCCCGAAATCTTTAATCGGGAATCCATTGTCACACATAGATTCCTGCTAAGAGCTTGCAGGAATGACGATTTCTCAGCTCAAGTATAAATAATTGGGATTGGTATAAGGTGCTTCCCTATGCTCTGCAAGCTGCACAAGACAGCATTTCTTAGTCATATATTTGCGAAACATAATGCATGATTTCTTGCGCAGTAACGGGTTTAGAAAACCAGTAGCCTTGGGCAAAATCGCAGTTGTTCTCAACTAAAAATTGTAGTTGTTCTTGTGTTTCTACGCCTTGGGCGATCACTTTTTGCCCTAAATCATGAGACATTGAAATGATGGCGCGTACAACAGCTTGATCTTTTTGGTTGTTAGTGATGTGACGAATAAATGAAGGATCGATTTTTATATGGGTCGCAGGCAAGTTTTTTAGCTCAGACAGTGATGAGTGGCCTGCACCAAAATTATCAATGGCGATGAGCACTTCAGAATCAACCAGCCGTTGCATAATTTTAGTCGCCATCTCCGGCTTTTTCATAAAAGCGCTTTCATTAATTTCAAGCTCTATCCATTCGCGTCGTGCGCCAGTAGCATCAATCTTTTTAAGAATATTGTCCGCAAAGGCCATATCGAGCAGTTCTATAGGGGAAATATTGACGGATATTTTACCGAAATCAAAGTCTTCTTTTGACCAACAAACCGCTTGTAAACACACGCGAGTGATAGCCCAATTATTTAGCTTAGTGATTAAGCCGATCTTTTTTGCCAGTGCTATAAATTCTCCAGGTTCAATTAAGCCCAAGTCTGGGTGTTGCCAGCGGATTAAAGCTTCATAGTTATGTATTTTGTTGTTTGCTACATAATGTTTGGATTGGTAAACAATTTGTAATTCAAAGTTATCGTCATAACAGTTTTTAGCAAGTGCTTTGCGTAAAGCTTGTTCCAGTACGAGCTGTCGGTTACTGGCTTGGTGTAATTCCGTAGTGCAAAATGCGTAGCCCTTTTTTTCTTTCTTTGCTGAGTACATTGCATTTTCAGCTTGTTGCAGTAATGTTTCGCCATCAATACCGTCTTGTGGGTAGTTGGCAATACCAATGCTCGAACTGAGAATAAATTTATTTGTATTTAAAGTTATAGGGGTGCGTAAGTTCTGCAATATTTGTTTTACAGTTTTTTCAGCCGTATTAGCTGGTGTATTTAATAAAATAAGTGCAAATTCATCTCCTCCGATACGCGCTGCTATGTCGGTACCTTGGCAGTGTGCTTGTAACCTTAAAGCGGTCTCTTTGAGTGCTGCATCACCCGCAGCATGACCTAGACTATTGTTGATGATTTTAAAGCGGTCAATGCCTATGACTAACAGGACAAAGTTTTTTTGCTGTTGCTCTAGATGCGTCATTTCCTTTAATTTTTCAATAAAGCAAGTCCTGTTCATTAGCATTGTTAATTTATCGGAATAGGCGAGCTTGCTTAGTTGCTCCTGAGTTTGATTTGTGTGTGTAATGTCGAGGGCAATACCTGCAAGTCCAATGCATTGTTGAGCGCTGTCGTATAGCGGTGTTTCTAATATTTCTAAACAATGCTTGTTTCCTGTTTTGTCGAGTATTTCAATGTTATATTTTGGAGCTTGCTCTCCTTTTAAACTCTGATTTCTATGGGTAACGAGATGTTTATTATCCGGATGCTCAGTTAGGTAACGGGGGTAATGCTTGGTAAAGTCGCTAGTGCTATAACCTAAAATTGTAGAGATTGATGGGCTGACATAGCTAAGATTGCCTGCTAGATTATATTGATAAAAGAAGTAATTATCTTGCAGGGCGGCAACAAGGTGATTGTACTTTTGTTGCGTCATATCTAGTTGCTTATTGCTTATTAGAGCTTGGCTGCTAATGTTTTCTTTTAAGTTTGTTAGTTCGATATTTTTTGTTTTCTGTTTGTTTTGGATTGTTTTTAGCAGCCGGTTCTGGCGTTTAATCCATCCAATCCAAAGTAATAGCGCTAATGTAACCAAGGAAAAACTAATGATCATTTTTTTATTTATTTCGGCCTCAGGGACTAATTCGATAGGCGAATACCAGCGTTGATTAATGGTTTGTTTTTCCGTTTCTGTGATGGCATTTAGGCCTTTTTGAAAAATGCTAGCTAATATGGGCCAATCGCTACGCACAGCAATGCTTTCATTACTACTGTTACGTTCATAAAAAGCAGAAAACTTGATGTTATTTAAGAGGAATTTATTTTGGGCAAAGTAACTGGTGGCAAAAAAGCTGATCGCTGCATCGGCCTGCTGACTGTCTACAGCAAGTAAGGCATCTGAAGCATTTTCTACGTAATAAGGTGTGATACCTTTCAAGTTCTTGAGAATGTCTTGCGTATACTGATAATCTTTTACCAGAGCCACGGTTTTTCCCGAAAGGCTGTTGTGGTTTTTAATTACCTGATTGGATTTGTGGCTCACAATGACCAGAGATTTAAAAATATAAGGCTGGGTAAAGGTAAAGTGGTTCTTGCGGTCCGGCCTATTGACCATGGTAGCGATAACATCAATTTCTTTATTAAGAGCGCCTAGATAGACGTCTTTCCAGAGTGTGCGTTTATCAATTGCTATTTGAATATGCAGTTTTTGGCTAATTAACTGGATGGTGTCATAGGCGATGCCAGTGAGTTGCCCAGCGTCATTAATAAAGCTGTAAGGCGGGAAATTTCCGTCAAATGCAATGCGAATGGGCTGATGTGCTGCTAGCCATAATTGCTCTTCAGTTGTCAATAAAACCGGCTGTTCGGTGGGTAGCTGTGCTATTTGTGGAAGTTTATTCCAGTAGGAGAAAGTGCTACTAGAGATGAATGGCAGAGCCATTAGACAAAAAAGGAAAAGAAGTTTAAATATTTTTGCCACGAACGATCCTTGGATTAAGCTTAATTATGGCTAAGTATAGACTAAGGAGTGAGAATTCAATAATCCCAGAGTCTGACTTGCCTTTTGACTCCACGACTGCGCTAGAAAAACAGTTGCGTAGCTCGCTATGCGCCAGTTTTCCTAACACAGTCGTGAAGCCAAAATTCTGCGCCATACTTTCGGGTATTATTAAGCTCTCGCTCCTAAAATGTATATCGAGGGCTTTGCGAATATAATTTCTGGGTGGCTTAATCAAGATAAGAGAGCGCAGTAATATAGGGTGCGAATTGAAATAGGAGGCGCAAGGACGCCAGAGCTATTTGTTTATGAACCTTCTCAGCAGCGCATTAATTACAAACTTAGGGTTAACAACCCCAACGTAAATTAGAGGTATGTACGGGGGCATCCCATAATTGTGTCATTTCATCATCTAATAAAGTTAAAGTAATCGATACACCGGCCATATCTAGTGAAGTAGTATAGCTGCCAACTAAAGAGCGGGTGATATCGATACCGCGTTCCTGCCAGTATTTTTCTGCTAAATCATAAATTAAATATTGCTCCATTAAGGGCGTAGCACCTAAGCCATTAATATGAAGTAGGGCTGATTGGCCTTTTTCGGGTTTTAAGTCAGCTTCAATAGCTTCGGCAATGATCTTGACGATTTCTGTTGCTGTGGCGAGCGGCATTGTTTCATGACCGCGTTCGCCATGAATGCCCACGCCCATTTCCATTTCTTGTTCGCTAATATCAAAAGTCGGTTGCCCTAAAGCAGGCACTGTACAACTAGTGAGTGCAACGCCCATTGATGCGGTATTGGTATTGATGCGCTCAGCCAAGGCTTTGCAGGCAGCTAAATCCGAGCCATTTTCAGCGGCAGCTCCCACTATTTTTTCGACAATTAAAGTGCCGGCAACGCCGCGACGTCCAGTGCTATGCGTTTTGGGTAAGGAAACATCATCGTCAACTAGTACTGATGCATTAGGACATTCAAGCATCTCAGCGGCAATTTCAAAGTTCATGACATCACCAGCGTAATTTTTGACGATAAATAACACGCCAGCATCAGTAGCAACTTCTTGCGCGGCGGCAAGCATTTGGTCGGGAGTAGGGGAAGTGAATATTTGTCCAGGGCAAGCTGCATCTAACATGCCTTTGCCGACAAAACCGGAGTGTAAGGGCTCATGTCCAGAGCCGCCGCCGGAAATAATGGCGACTTTGTCTTTGCGCGTGCTTGGCGTACGGCTAATAAAGTAGGGATCAGTATTCAGCTTAATAATATCGGCGTGGGCTTTGGCGAACCCTTCTAGGCTTTCTGAGTAAAGGGTATCGATTTCATTGATAAATTTTTTCATAGTCTGTTTCCGCAAATGATAAATAGAGAGTATAGCTGTTGTGTAAGTTCTTAAGGCTAGAGGTGAAACTTTTAAGATAATGGGCTATTCGGTTTATAATGCTTCGTTTCGCTATTCTTTGATTCTTAGCTTTATTATGGCCTCACCTTTTTCTTTTTTGCAACAAGCTGCGCATGCAATCGATGTGCTTAATGAGTCTGTTGGACGTTTGGTTTCTTGGCTGACGCTCGCTATGGTTCTAATTACTTTTAGTATAGTTGTTTTGCGTTATTTGTTTGATTTAAGCTGGGTGTCGTTGCAAGAATCGATTATTTATTTGCACAGTTTAGTGTTTATGTTGGGCGCTGCATACACCTTGAAGCATGATGGCCATGTGCGTGTGGATATTGTTTATCAGCGGTGTACGCCGATTGTTAAAGCATGGATCGATTTTTTTGGCACGTTATTGCTTTTGTTGCCGGTAGCAGGTTTTATATTATGGAGTAGTTGGGAATATGTCGCCGATTCTTGGGCTATTACCGAAGGCTCGCGTAATTCAGGTGGATTGCCTTTGGTTTATTTATTAAAAAGCTGTTTATTATTGATGTCTGGTTTATTAGTTTTGCAAGGTGTATCGCTACTTATCTCTAAGCTGAATATTATTGTCACGGCAGGAGCTAAGCATGGATAGTTATATGGCTTTATGGATGTTTCTCGCTGTGTTTGTGGTTTTATTATCCGGTTATCCGGTTGCTTTCGTGCTTAGTGGAACGGCTTTATTGTTTGCGCTACTGGGTTTACAAATGGATACCTTTGATCCCGACTTTTTAGCGGCATTACCCAATCGGTTGTTCGGTATTATGAATAACGAAACGTTGATTGCCGTGCCCTTATTTGTCTTTATGGGAGTAATGCTGGAACGCGCTAAAATTGCCGAATCCTTGCTCGAAGCGATGTCGGAATTATTTAGTTCTTTGCATGGTGGTTTAGGCTTAGCCGTGACGATTGTTGGTATGCTGATGGCGGCTAGTACTGGGATTGTTGGCGCAACGGTTGTGACTATGGGCTTATTGTCTTTGCCGACTATGTTAAAGCGTGGCTATGATCCGTCTATTTCTTGTGGCATTATTTGTGCATCGGGAACGCTAGGTCAGATTATTCCGCCTTCGATTGTTTTGGTTTTGCTCGGAGATGTAATTTCTACAGCTTATCAGCAAGCGCAATTAGATATGGGGGTGTTTGCACCGGAAACCATTTCAGTGGGTGATTTATTCGCTGGGGCATTGGTGCCAGGTTTATTGTTAGTACTCATGTACTTAATTTATATCGCTGTGACAGCGTGGGTAAGGCCTGATGCTTTGCCTAAGCCGGAAAAGACTCGAAACCATGAGCAGGGCTTTTATTTTCGGGTATTAAAAAGCCTTTTGCCGCCGCTTATGTTAATTTTGGCGGTGTTAGGTTCGATTATTGGTGGCTTGGCAACACCGACTGAAGCGGCTTCTGTTGGCGCGGTAGGGGCGCTTTTTCTAGCTTTGATCAGCGGTCAGTTAAACAAGGAAATTTTACAAGATGTCACGCGTAATACCACGCAGATTACGAGCATGGTATTTATGATTCTTATCGGTGCTGCTTTGTTTTCTTTGGTATTTCGAGGCTTTGAAGGCGATGAAATCATTATTGAGTTATTGTCTGATTTACCGGGTGGGAAATTTGGTGCCCTGTTTATCGTTATGCTGGTGATGTTTTTATTAGGTTTTGTACTCGATTTTATTGAAATTACCTTTGTTATTGTACCTATCGTCGGTCCTGTTTTATTAGCAATGGGCTTGGATCCTGTCTGGCTGGGTATAATGATTGCCTTAAATTTGCAAACCTCTTTTTTAACGCCACCTTTTGGTTTTGCTTTATTTTATTTGCGTGGCGTGGCGCCTTCAGAAGTAACAACCGGACAAATTTATAAAGGGGTATTTCCGTTTATACTTATCCAGTTGTTCTTGCTTGGGGTGTTGGCTTACTTTCCTGAATTGGCAACTTGGCTGCCGTCACTTATTTATGCTTGATAACATATGATATTTCTTAGATTATTAACAGCTTTGCTATTTAGCTTGCTGACTGCTTGCGGTCAACAGGGCCCTTTATTTATGCCGATAGAAGATACTAAAACTCAACACGGAGACGCACTTTAATGGATTATTTTAATTATCATGACAATGCCCTGTATGCTGAAGATGTCGCGATTAGTAAAATTGTCGAGCAGCATGGTTCACCTTGCTATATCTATTCAAAAGCAACATTAGAGCGCCATTGGCATGCTTTTGATGGTGCTTTTGGTGAGCAGGCGCATTTGATTTGTTACGCGGTAAAAGCAAATTCTAATTTGGCAATATTAAATACTTTGGCGAGATTAGGGTCTGGGTTTGATATTGTTTCTTTGGGTGAGTTAGAGCGTGTTTTAGCGGCTCAAGGTGATCCTAAGAAAATTGTTTTTTCTGGCGTTGGTAAGCGGGAGGATGAAATTAAACGCGCTTTAGAAGTCGGTATTCGTTGTTTTAATATCGAAGTGAAGGGCGAGTTGGACAGAATTAATCAACTTGCGGGCGAATTAGGAGTTAAAGCGCCTGTTTCATTTCGTGTGAATCCAGATGTTGATGCAAAGACACATCCGTATATTTCTACCGGCTTAAAAGAAAATAAATTTGGTATTGATATTGATTCTGCTATTGAAGAATATCGCCGTGCAGCGAGCATGGAAAATATTCAGATTGTCGGTATTGACTGTCATATAGGCTCACAGTTGACTGAAACGCGGCCTTTTTTAGATGCTTTAGAGCGTGTATTAAAAATAGTCGAGACTTTAAAGTCAGAAGGTATTGTTTTGCATCATTTAGATTTGGGGGGCGGTTTAGGTATTTGTTATAACGATGAAACGCCACCAGAACCTGCTGAATATGTGACAGCTATTTTGCAGCGTTTGGGTAAAAATGATCTAGAGATTTTACTTGAACCAGGACGTGCAATCGCGGGTAATGCCGGAGTTTTAGTGACTAAAGTAGAGTATTTAAAGCCTACTGAGCATAAGAATTTTGCCATTGTTGATGCCGCGATGAACGATTTAGTGCGTCCGTCTTTATATAGTTCATGGCAGGCAATTATTCCGGTGCAATTAGCTAGTGCCGAAGCAGAAAAAGAGTGGGATATTGTTGGCCCTGTCTGTGAAACTGGTGATTTCTTAGGTAAAAATCGTTCGCTAGCTTTAGCGCAAGGCGATTTATTGGCGATTCGTTCTTCTGGGGCTTATGGTTTTACGATGAGTTCTAATTATAATTCGCGCCCTAAAGTGGCGGAAGTAATGGTCGATAAACAAGATATGTACCTTATACGTGAGCGTGAAACAATTGCTCAATTATGGCTTGGCGAGCATTTACTACCTTAAAGCAACGGCTTAATTATGATTGTTGAATTTACAAAAATGCATGGGCTAGGTAATGACTTTGTTGTTATTGATGCGATTCGTCAGGAAATTTCTTTAACGCCTGAGCAGATTCGATTTATTGCGACACGACATTTTGGTGTCGGGTGTGATCAGTTGTTATTGGTCGAACTGGCCGCGAAGCATTCCGATGCAGATTTCCGGTATCGAATTTTTAATGCGGATGGCAGCGAAGTTGCGCAATGTGGCAATGGTGCGCGCTGTTTTGCGCGTTTTGTTAGAGATAAAAAGCTGTCTTATAAAGATAATATTCTGGTTGATACGCATGGAGGGCAGCTGCTCTTAAGCTTTGATGATGATGGCTTGATTACGGTTAATATGGGTATTCCACGCCATAACCCAGCGATCATTCCATTACGTGCTGAGCAAGAAGAGAAATTTTATACGGTCGATGTTAATGGAGTAGAAAAGGCTTTTGGCGCAGTTTCTATGGGTAATCCACATGCCGTATTAAAGGTTAGTGATGTGCAGCTTGCGCAAGTTAGTGATGTCGGTGAAGCGCTGGAAAGTCATCCTTTTTTTCCTGAAAGAGCGAATATAGGTTTTATGCAGGTTATTGATCGTAAAAATATCAAATTGCGTGTTTATGAGCGCGGAGCGGCGGAAACTTTAGCTTGTGGTAGTGGTGCTTGTGCTGCTGTGGTGATTGGTATTGAGCAAAAATTATTAGATCAAGATGTTGTTGTCGAGTTGCCCGGTGGCACGCTTAAAATTCATTGGGAAGGTCGAGAGAGTCCTGTTTTTATGACGGGGCCAGCGGTAAGTGTATTTGAGGGACGGATAGAAATATGAGTGAAATTGATTCAAACGCTGTAGAGGGGTACTTAAAGCAGCACCCAGAATTTTTTAATGAGCATTTAGAGTTGCTGGAACATATTACTGTTCCACATCCGAGTGGGAATGCCGTGTCATTAATTTCTAAGCAGTTAGAGTTATTTCGGCAGCGGCATCATGATATGGAAGTGCAGTTAAATGGCTTGATTGAAATAGCGCGTGATAATGATCATTCTGCTAATCAAATGCACGAGTTAACGTTGGCTGTTATTGAAGTAGATACTTTGGATGCAGCCATCGAAAACCTAAATGTAGTTTTAGCAGAATGTTTTTTAACGGATTTTTTCTCGGTAAGAATAATTTCTGCTGGAGAACATGACTCTGCATTAGCTGATTTATTTGTTGCGCCTGATTGTGAGGAATTGACACATTTTGTTAAAGAGCTGGGCAGTAATCAAGCTAGTTGTGGCAAGCCCACTTTAGCGCAAGCTCAATTTCTCTTTGGCGATAATGCTTTAGATGTTCAATCTTGCGCGATTATACCCATGTCATTTACAGAAATAGAGGGCTTGCTGGCTATTGGTAGCCGAGACGACAGCCGGTTTCATTATAGTATGGGGCATTTATTTTTAACTCAGATGAGTGAAATCATAGGAACACGTTTTGCTTCATTATTAAAGACGGCTTAACTATGCAAGCCCTTGCGCAGCAGCAGTTATTAGATTTTTTACAGCAGCTAAAAATTGAAAAGCGTGCTTCTGAGCATACGGTGAAAAGCTATCAAAGGGATTTGCAGCGTTTAGTGGCTTATTGTGAGCAGCATAATGTTGATTGTTGGGCTGATTTAAGTTCGACGGATGTGCTTAAGCATATCGCAGAACGGCATCGATTAGGTTTAAGTAGTACGAGCTTGCAGCGCGAGCTTTCGGCGAGTAGGAGTTTTTACTTGTTTTTAATGAAGACCGGGCAGGCTGATATTAACCCAGCACTGCATGTAAAGGCACCGAAACAAGCGCGAAAATTACCCAAAACCTTAGATGTTGATCAGGTGAGTGCTTTATTGGATGCCGATGCAAATTCCATTTTAGAGGTACGTGATGTCGCGATGTTTGAACTGTTTTATTCTTCTGGTTTGCGTTTGAGTGAACTGCATGAGCTTAACGTGGAAGATATAGATTTGCATGATAAGCAATTAAAAGTAGTCAAAGGCAAGGGTGGGAAGTCTCGGCTTTTGCCCGTAGGTGCCAAAGCTATTAGTGCGCTGCAAGCATGGCTGAAAGTCCGACCGCCTGCAATAGAGATGCAAGATAATGCGGTGTTTACCAGCGCCAAGGGTAAGCGCTTAGGTAATCGTAGTATTCAGTTACGCTTAAAGCAGTGGTGCATCAAAAAAGGAGTGGCTGAATCAGTGCATCCACATATGTTACGTCATTCCTTTGCTAGCCATTTATTGGAAGCAAGTCAGGATTTGAGGGGAGTTCAAGAGTTGTTAGGTCATGAAAATATTAGTACTACGCAGATTTATACGCACTTAGACTTTCAGCATTTAGCTGAAGTTTATGATCAAGCGCATCCGCGGGCAAAAAAAACTAGCTAATGATCTGCTTTATCAAGAAAAAATGTTACTATAAATAAAATTTATTAGCGGGAATGTAATAGATTGTACTTCGCAAAACGCATTAGTGTGGATTTAGAAGTGTATGGTTATTTAATTGAATAGGGTTATAAAATGGCAGCAAGCGACTTTTCGCAGGAAGCAGAAACAAAGGGATTGACATGGTTTCTAGGGATCATAGGGGCAATTGCGGTAATAGTTGTGATTGCGCTAGGTGGCTACTGGAGTATTGAGCCTGATTCTTTTGATGTGGTCGAAGAAGCAAAAATTCGCCAGCAAGAAGATGATATTGAAGACTTGCCGGTAGGCTATGTGTATGCTAATACGTTAGCTCATATTGCAGATACCTTGTTGTATAAGCCGGGCGGCTATATTACTAATGATGTAGGTGTTCCTGGGGTTTATTTAGATAATATTACCAGCTGGGAGTATGGGGTTTTGGTGATGTTACGTGATGCAACCTCTGCGTTACGAAATCATTTGGCGCGTTCACAGTCTCAGTCTGCAGAGGATCCTGATTTAGCTAATGCTGAGCCTTATTTCTATTATGAGCATAATTCATGGGCTTTACCTTCTTCTGAATCTGAGTACCAGAAAGGAGTTGATTCGCTACATAAGTATATGGTGCGTTTAGCAGATACTAATAATAAAAATCCAGGTCACTTTTACTCTCGAGCAGATAACTTATGGCAGTATGTTGAAATTATTATCAAGCGCTTAGGAGGGCTTTCGACGCAATTAAGTGCGAGTACTGATCGTTATGAAGCCTACGATATTAAATTAGAAAAATCAGCTGCTATTTCTCAGACTAGCTGGTTGATGCTGGATAATGTTTTCTGGCAGGCGCGAGGTTCTTGTTGGGCGTTATTGCACATCTTGAAAGCTATTAAGCATGATTTTAGGTTAATTTTAGAAGATAAAAGAGCTATGGAAACGGTGAATATTATGATTCACGAAATGGAGAATGCCTTAGCTCCAATTACTAGTCCTGTCATTCTTAATGGTAATGGTTACGGTATTTTTGCCAACTACTCTTTAGCAATGGCTAGTTATGTATCACGCGCAAATGCGGCAGCGCTTGATTTACGTGATGTGATGAACAGAGGTTAATAGCTAATGGATGAGGAATTAAATAACAATCTTAAGCAAGTGGGTACTTGGAAGCGTATTGCATTTATCCTTATTTTTGCCATTATTATTGGCGTGGTGCGTACTTTGTTATGGGTGGTTGTGTTATTGCAAATAGCTTCTGCCTTGTTGACGGGGAATGCTAATCAGAATATTTTAAGTTTTGGTCAAAAATTAGCGGCTTATACTTACCATATTTTATTGTTTCTTACTTTTAATACTGATGAAATTCCTTTTCCTTTTTCGGATTGGGGTTTAACAGAAGAAATTACTGCACAGAAGGATTTAGTTCCTAAAAAATAATGCTATGTCGACATCGCCGCGTAAAATCATTCACGTTGATATGGATGCTTTTTTCGCAGCGGTAGAGCAGCGAGATAACCCTAGCTATCAAAATAAACCGATCATTGTTGGTGGTCCGCCAGATGGTCGAGGTGTTGTTGCAACCTGTAGTTATGAAGCCAGAAAGTATGGTATTCATTCGGCTATGCCTTCTTCCAGAGCTTTTCGGCTCTGTCCTCATGCAATTTTTATTAAGCCGCGCTTCGCGCAGTACAAAGAAGCTTCGCAGCAGATACAGCGTATCTTTTATCAATATACTTCGCAGGTTGAGCCGTTGTCCTTGGATGAGGCCTATTTAGATGTGACTGATAGCTTTCTGTGTCAAGGTTCAGCGTCGCGTTTAGCGGAACAAATCAGGCGGCAGATTTTAGATGAAACCGGTTTAGTTGCTTCTGCTGGTATATCATACAATAAATTTTTGGCAAAATTAGCTTCTGATATAAACAAGCCTAATGGTCAGTGTTTGATAACGCCAAAACAAGGCGTTGATTTTATTGCTCAATTGCCAATTGGTAGGTTTCATGGAGTAGGTAAAGCCACTGAGAAGAAAATGCATGCTTTAGGTATTCATAAGGGCGCGGATTTATTGCGCTTTTCTTTACCTGAACTGCAGCGACATTTTGGAAAGTCGGCAGTGTTTTTTTATCACATAGCGCAAGGAATTGATGAGCGGCCTGTAAGGGTGCGTGGAGAAAGTAAATCGATAGGTGTTGAAGTTACTTATGCGCATGACCTTGAAGATAGCCCTGAAATATATCAGCAGTTAATAGAATTGATGGATAAAGCCTTAGATAAAGTTTTTGCTAAGGCCTTGTATGCGCATACGCTAACAGTGAAGATTAAATATCATGATTTTCAGCAGATTACGCGTAGCTTAAGCTTTAATAAGCCAATTAAAAAGCAGATGATAATGCTTCCCGTGTTTCAACAATTATTGAAAAGTGAGGGCATAGGGCAAACTAAAGTGCGTTTGTTAGGTGTTACCTTGTCATCATTAGAAAAACGGAGCTTATATTATCAGCAGGTGGATTTATTTGATTAAGCTATGCTGTTCGCTTAGGAATCAAAGTTCAATAATATCCGAAAGCACTGCCAGTCCTTCGAGGACTGGCAGTGCTTCATAACCTAAAGTCTCAGGTTTTATTTAATGTGCACTCCTTAATTGGATTTGAACAGGAATAGAGTAAGTGCGTAAAAATATTTTGATCACAGGTGGAGCAAGGCGAGTTGGAGCAAAGTGTGTGCGTTATTTTCATGCGCAAGGACATAATGTTTTGCTGCATTATCGCTCGTCCGGATTGGAGGCTAAGGATTTGGCTACTGAGTTAAATGAGCAAAGAGCTGATTCTGTGCGTTTAGTGCAGGCGGATTTGATTGATTCTGAGTCTTTAAAGGTTCTGGCGGATGTGGCTAGCCATGCTTGGAGCGGTGCTGATGTGCTTATTAATAATGCTTCTGCTTTTTATGCGACAGAATTTGGGTCGGTAAGCGAAGAGCAGTGGGACGAGTTGTTGGCGAGTAATTTAAAGGCGCCTTATTTTTTGGTGCAGGCGTTGGCTCCAGCATTGAAGAAAAAAAATGGCTGCGTGGTTAATATAGTTGATATTCATGCTGAACGGGGATTGCCGGGCTTTTCAGTTTATAGTATAGCTAAGGCGGGCTTGGTCGCTTTAACTAAGATTCTTGCTAAAGAGTTGGCTCCAGAAATAAGAGTTAATGCGGTGGCGCCAGGTGCGATTTTATGGCCTGAGCAAGGCGAGATGAGTGAGGAGCAGAAACAGGAAATAGAGGCTAAAGTTGCATTGCAGCGGGTGGGTTCTCCCGAAGATATTGCTCGGGCAATTGCTTTTTTAATTAACGATGCAAATTATGTGACGGGGCAGGTGATAGCCGTAGATGGAGGGCGTACCTTATTTACTTAGGGGCTGTTTTATTCGTCGTTGTTGATGTTTGCTTTTGTCAAAGTCTTGCCAAAGTTGTGCGTAACTTAGTTTGTTTATCGGGTGTTGGTGATTTGGTGCGATTTCGGCTAGAGGTTCGAGCACGAAAGCGTAATTTAAAATATCATGATGCGGGAGTTTTAGATTTTCAGTGTTAATAATCTGTTGGTCATATAAAAGTAAATCTAAGTCTAGGGTGCGCGATGAAAATTTCTCTTTGCTGCGTATGCGTCCGTGATCCGCTTCTATTTGCTTGAGCTGTGAGGCAATTTGGTTTGCTTCTTGGTTGCAATTAAAGGCGCTGACTAGATTATAAAAAGCATCACCAGCAAAGCCAACGGCAGTGGATTCATATATGCTGGAGTGTTGGAATTGGCCAAATTGCTGCTGCAATGCACCGAGAGCTGAGTTGATATTGTGCTCTCGGTTGATATTGCTGCCTATGCTGATGAAGCAAAGAGGCATGTTTATTTTGTTCCGCGCTCAATGATAATGCCAACGTCGCTTGCGCCACTGATAGCGCCTTTTTTGTTGAGTGTTAGTTTGACCCAAGGTACATTAAATTCTTCGCGGATTAGACGGTTAATTTCTTCGGCAAGTTTTTCCACTAGGAAAAATTCACTTTGTTCGACAAAGCTAATAACTTGTTGTGAAACGGCTTTATAATCGAGCGTATCTTCTATGTCATCTGTTGCAGCGGCTTTTTTTATGTCGTGCGCCATTTCGATATCTAAGATAACGGTTTGTTTGGTTTCTCGTTCCCAATCATAAATGCCGATAATTGTCTCGATTTGTAAGCCGCCTAAAAAAATAATGTCCATTAACGCTCCAGTTATTATAATAATTACAGATTCAGGTAAGTATCAGGGAAATATCTCTGTCATACAAGTAATGAGCTTATATTTTTAAAAAATAGGATAAAAAAATGGTTGAATGGTTGTTAGTCCCGGCTGCATATTTATTGGGCTCTATTTCTAGTGCGATTCTTGTGTGTCGGGTGATGGGGTTGCCTGATCCGCGAGGTCAAGGCTCTGGAAATCCGGGAGCTACTAATGTGATGCGTATTGGCGGAAAGAAAGCAGCGGGAATTACGTTGTTAGGCGATATGTTAAAGGGCTTGGTTCCGGTTTTGCTTGCGCAAGCGCTCAATGTGGAGCCGTTAATTTTATCTGCTGTGGTTTTTGCTGCTTTTATCGGGCATTTATATCCGGTTTTCTTTGGCTTCAAGGGGGGGAAGGGGGTGGCAACTTCATTTGGCGTGTTTTTGGGCGCTCACTGGATGCTTGGTGTTGCGGTCGCGATAACTTGGTATGTGGTTTATAAGTTGTCCAAAATTTCCTCCTTATCTGCTCTTGTTGCTTCGGTATTGGCGCCTATTTACGTCTATTTTATTATGGGTATGCAGCCACTCATTTATGTGGCTGTGCTTATTTCAGTGATTTTGATTTGGCGTCATAAAGGAAATATTCAGCGACTTTTGGCGGGTGAGGAAAAGTAGTCTTATGCCTTGTAGAGTTCGTTGATAGGCCAGCGAGGTTTTGCTTGAATAGCTAGAGATTCAGATTGCTGTGCTTTTAAGTGTTGACTACCTGCGTAGGCAATCATTGCGCCGTTATCGGTACAGAATTCGGGTCTGGGAAAAAAGATTTCTGCTCTTTCTTTGTTAGTCATGCTAGTTAATGTTTGGCGGATGTGTGTGTTGGCGCTGACACCGCCAGCAACAACTAGGCGTTTCAGTCCAGTTTGTTTTAGCGCTCGTTTGCACTTTATGGCGAGGGTTTCTGCGGTAGCCTTTTGGAAGGCAAGAGCAACATCGGCTTTATCTTGATCTGTTTTTTCTGTGTTGTTTAGGGTGTTCATGGTGAAGGTTTTAAGTCCGCTAAAGCTAAAATCCAAGCCCGGGCGATCGGTCATTGGGCGTGGGAATTTAAAGCGATCAGGGTTGCCTTGCTCTGCCATTTTTGCTAATAAAGGGCCGCCGGGATAGGCAAGTCCTAGCATTTTTGCTGCTTTGTCAAAGGCTTCGCCCGCAGCATCATCTAGTGATTCGCCAAGTAATTCATACTGACCAATGTCGGCAACTTTGACTAGTAAGGTGTGCCCGCCTGAAATAAGTAGTGCGATAAAGGGAAATTCCGGCGGGTTATCTTCTAGCATGGGGGCTAATAAATGGCCTTCCATATGATGTACCGCAATGGCTGGAATGCCCCATGTCCAAGCTAGGCTCTTTGCTGTTGCCGCGCCTACTAATAGCGCGCCGACTAAGCCAGGGCCGGCAGTATAGGCAATGCCACCTATATCTGCTTTAGTTAGCTGGCTGCGCTTTAGGCATTCGTCGATCAGTGGAATAAGTTTGCGAATATGATCGCGCGAAGCGAGCTCGGGAACGATTCCGCCATACAGGTTATGCATGGCTATTTGGCTATATAAGCAGTGATGAATTAGCCCTTTTTCGCTATGATAAATGGCAACGCCAGTTTCATCGCAAGATGTCTCTATACCTAAAATGTGCATTGGTTTGATTTTAAAAAAATTGCTGCTATAATCGAGGGTTTCGCTGGCTGACATATATTTGTTTTGGCTGGCCCAATAAATCTTAAACCCTTTAGAATTCAAGAACTGAATTTTAGCAAACTGGAAAAATTTATGCCTGCAATTAAAATTAAAGAAAACGAACCATTTGATATCGCTCTGCGCCGCTTTAAGCGTTCTTGTGAAAAAGCGGGTGTTTTGTCGGAAGTACGTCGTCGTGAGTTTTATGAAAAGCCAACGGCAGAGCGTAAGCGCAAAGCAGCAGCAGCGGTAAAGCGTCACCTTAAAAAATTATCTCGTGAGCGTTATGCGTTGAAAAACTTACGTCGTGGTCGCCCTCAACTGTAAGCTATGACTACTATGCAAAGTCGTCTTAAAGACGAAATGAAGCAGGCAATGAGAAACAAAGAAAAATCTCGCTTAGGGACTATTCGGTTAATCATGGCTGCGATTAAGCAGATAGAAGTTGATCAGCGTATTGTTTTGGATGATGGGCAGGTTATTGCGACACTAGATAAAATGCTTAAGCAACGCAGAGAGTCGATAAGGCAATACCGCGATGCAGGTCGTGAGGACTTGGCTGAAGTTGAAGAGTCTGAGATAGTCGTCATTCAAGACTTTTTGCCTCAAGCGTTGACTGAAGATGAGATTGTGGAAATGGTTAAAGCAGCTATTGCAGACTGTTCGGCAAGCTCAATTAAGGATATGGGTAAGGTGATGGCTTTATTAAAGCCAGCTATGCTGGGTCGAGCAGATATGTCTGTAGTCGGTGTAAAAATAAAGGCAGCACTAGGTATTTGATTTTTAGCTGATTATGGCAAGTAAGATCCCACGATCATTTATTGATGATTTATTGGTCAGGGTTGATATTGTTGATCTTGTTGATAGTTATGTTCCATTAAAAAAAACGGGAAGCAGCTATGTAGCGCGCTGCCCTTTTCATACTGAAAAAACGCCTAGCTTTGCCGTAACTCGCAATAAGCAGCTGTATCATTGCTTCGGTTGTGGTGCGGGTGGCAATGCTATTAGTTTTTTGATGGATTATAGTCATCTTAACTTTGTTGAAGCGGTAGAGGATTTAGCTGATTTTGTTGGTGTAGAAGTACCAAGAGAAGCTAGTTTAGGTCCAGTAAAAAAGAATAATACTGCAGAGATTTTGCAGGTGCTCGAGCAGGTGACGGGCTTCTATATAGATCAATTACGCGATAATGTAAGTGCTAAAGTTGCCGTCGATTATTTTAAATCGCGCGGCTTAAGTGGTGAAGTGGCACGTGAGTTTCAGTTAGGTTATGCGCCTGCAGGCTGGGATGCTCTAAGTAAGCGTTTTAAGCCGCAGCAGTTGATTGAGGCAGGCTTGGTGGTCACTAAGGATAATGGTTCAGTTTATGACCGTTTTCGTGATCGAGTTATTTTTCCTATTCGTGATCGTCGTGGTAGGGTGCTGGGTTTTGGTGGGCGAGTTTTAGATGACTCCTTGCCCAAATACTTGAACTCTCCTGAGACAGCTGTATTTCATAAAGGCCGAGAGGTTTATGGGCTGTATGAGTTATTGGCCAAAAATGCCAAGCCTGAACGAATTCTTGTTGTTGAGGGGTATATGGATGTAATTGCATTGTCTCAGTTTGATTTGGGCTATGCTGTAGCAACCTTAGGCACGGCAACTTCTAAAGAGCATTTGGAGCTACTGTTTCGATTTAGTTCAGAGATTGTCTTGTGCTTTGATGGTGATAAGGCGGGAAGGGCTGCCTCTTGGCGGGCTGTTGAAGCTGCTTTGCCTAGTCTCAAAGATGGACGGCAAGTAAAGATCATGCAGTTGCCAGCGGGGGATGACCCTGATGTGTTGGTTAGGCAGGAGGGGCTTGCTGCTTTTGAGCAACGCATAGCATCAGCAACTAGCCTATCAGCTTTCTTTTTTGATCGGCTAAATCAAGGTTTAAATCTTAATGATTTGGAAGGTCGTGCAAGTTTAGCGAGCAAGGCAAAAGGATATTTGGAAAAGATACCGAGCGGTGTTTTTCAAGATCTAATGCTTGAAAAGTTAAAAGAGCTATCTAAGGTAGACCAGTTGGACTTTTTTGAAAAGCCGACTACGCTTAAGTCACTAAGGCATAAGCAAAATCAAGCAGATGTAAAGTTGTCACCAGTAAGGATAGCAATCTCTTTATTGTTGCAGAACCCTAGCTTAATTGGTGTGCTCGAAGAAAAAAATATAAATTGGCAAGGTTTGGGTTTTCCAGGCATAAGCTTATTGAAAACAATAGTTGAAATTATTGTTGAGAACCCTAATATTAATTTACCTAGCTTGCTGGAGTATTTTAGGGGGAAAGAGGAAGAAGGTTATATAGGTGTAATGATGAATCATGACTTTTTTATCTCTGGAGATGAGTTAAAAGAGGAGTTTTCAGGAGCAATTGACAGGTTAATTAATCAGGGCCAGGAGAGTCGCCTTGACCAATTAATTGCAAAGGAAAGGGCGAGTGGTTTGAGCGAGCATGAACGAAAGGAATTGTTAAGTATGTTGGCGAACCGTAAGTAAAGCAATTTTTCTATATCAGAAATTTTTGATGTAGTGTCTTTAAGGTAAATAATGAATCAAGAACAGCAGCAGTCCCAGCTTAAGCAATTAATTGCAAAAGGTAAGTCGCAAGGTTATTTAACTTATGCGGAGGTCAATGACCACTTGCCAAATGATATTGTCGATCCTGAGCAAATTGAAGATATTATCGGCATGATTAATGACCTTGGTATCAAGGTTCATGAAAGTGCGCCAGAAGATAATGAGGATCTTTCTAATGATGAGGTGACTGCTGATGATGATGATGCAGAAGAGGTTGCCGCACTTGCATCGGTCGATAGTGAATTTGGTCGTACTACTGATCCAGTCAGAATGTATATGCGTGAAATGGGTTCGGTTGGGCTATTGACGCGGCCTGAAGAATTAAAAATTGCACGCCGAATCGAAGAAGGGCAGCGTCAAATTGTGCGTGCAATTGCTCGGTCTGGTTTGGTTGTTGAATCTTTGTTTGCAGATTTTGCGACAGTCGGTGAAGAGGGCGGTTTGCGCTTGACAGATATCCTTATCGATTTTATCGATCTTAACGAGCCTGACTATGATGATTCGAAAGTCGCGGTTGTCGCAGGATCTGATGACGATGATGACGATGATGATGAGGTAGTTGAGCCTACAGGCATTACCTATGAAGAGGCCGAAGCGAAAATTGAGGAAATTAGGGTAGCTTATAAGCTGGTTAATGCTTCAGTGAAAAAAAATGGCTACAAGCATGAAAAAACAGAGAAGGCAATGGATGGGTTGTCTGTGCGTTTTCTTGAGGTAAAGTGGACCCCGCAATATTTTAAAAAGAAAGTCGCGTTACTGGGTGTAGTTACGCAGAATATTCGTGAGCAAGAAAGAATCGTTTTAGGCATTTGCGTTAAGCAGGCAAAAATAAATCGTAAAGAATTTATTGATAGATTTATTGCTAATGAAGCTGATTTAACGTGGTTGTCCGAGTATGCGGATAAGGACGAGGCTGTTGCGGCAGTGCTGGCGGCTAATAAAAAGGAAATTAAAAGAGCTCAGGCTCAATTTAGTGCGATGGAAGAAGCGCATGGTTTGGCTATTGTTGAAATAAAAGATATTAGTCGTCGTGTGTCGATCGGAGAGGCGAAGTCAAGGCGCGCGAAAAAAGATATGATCGAGGCTAATTTGCGGCTGGTTATTTCGATTGCAAAGAAATACACTAATCGCGGACTGCAGTTCTTGGATTTAATTCAGGAAGGCAATATCGGCTTAATGAAAGCAGTTGATAAGTTTGAGTATCGTCGAGGCTATAAGTTTTCGACTTATGCGACATGGTGGATACGCCAAGCGATTACGCGATCTATTGCTGATCAGGCGAGAACAATTCGTATTCCTGTGCATATGATTGAGACGATTAATAAGTTGAATCGTATTTCACGCCAAATTATGCAAGAAAAAGGCCGCGAAGCAACACCTGAAGAATTAGCTGTGCATATGGAGATGCCAGAAGATAAGGTGCGTAAAGTTCTTAAGATTGCCAAAGAGCCGATTTCTATGGAGACGCCGATAGGTGACGATGAAGATTCGCATTTAGGTGATTTTATTGAAGATTCAAAGATGCTTTCTCCTGTAGACTCTGCTACAATTGCCGGTCTGAAAGAGTCGACACAAAGTGTGTTGGCGGGATTGACGGCAAGAGAATCGAAAGTCTTACGTATGCGTTTTGGTATTAATATGAATACTGACCATACCCTAGAAGAAGTTGGAAAACAGTTTGATGTGACGCGCGAACGTATCCGTCAAATTGAAGCAAAGGCATTACGTAAATTGCGGCACCCATCTCGGTCTGACCAGCTTAAATGCTTTTTGGATGCAGAGTAGGAGCGAAGTAAGTCTTTGTAGATAGTTTTAGGGCCCTTAGCTCAGTTGGTTAGAGCATCCGACTCATAATCGGCAGGTCCCCAGTTCGAGTCTGGGAGGGCCCACCATATATTAAAGGTTGCTGATGCAGCCTTTTTTTTTATCTGAAATTCAAGCTCTAGCTGTTTTCAGTCTTTATATCTATCCCTTGTATAAAAAAGGACCATATTTATGAGCAATAACTATATTTTTACCTCTGAATCCGTTTCAGAAGGGCATCCGGATAAGGTTGCCGATCAGATTTCTGATGCTATTTTAGATGCGCTACTAGCACAAGATCCTAAGTCCAGAGTTGCTTGCGAGACTTTAGTTAAAACTGGCATGGTGATTATTGCCGGTGAAATTACTACTGATGCTTGGGTTGATACAGAAGAGGTCGTTAGAAAAGTTGTTCATGATATAGGCTATAACAGTTCGGAGATAGGTTTTGATGCGGCAAGTTGTGCGGTATTAAATGCGATTGGTAAGCAATCGGCTGATATTGCTCAAGGTGTGGACGATAGCGAAGATCATGAGCAGGGCGCAGGTGATCAGGGTTTAATGTTCGGTTATGCGAGCAATGAAACGGATGTGTTAATGCCAGCTCCGATTACTTATTCGCACCTGTTAATGAAGCGTCAAGCAGAAGTACGTAAAAATGGTACTTTACCTTGGTTGCGTCCTGATGCGAAAAGTCAGATTACTTTCCGCTATGAAAATAACAAGCCGGTTGCCATTGATGCTGTCGTTTTATCTACGCAGCATTCTCCTGAAATGGGTGGTAAGCAGCTGGAAGAGGCGGTGATGGATGAAATTATCCTGCCGACGTTACCTAAAGAATGGTTGCATGCGGGCACTCAATATTTTATTAACCCAACAGGTCAGTTTATTATTGGTGGCCCTGTTGGTGATTGTGGCCTAACAGGACGTAAAATAATTGTTGATACATACGGCGGTATGGCTAGACACGGCGGTGGTGCTTTTTCTGGTAAAGATCCTTCAAAAGTAGATCGTTCCGCGGCGTATATGTGTCGTTATGTAGCTAAGAATATTGTTGCTGCAGAGCTGGCTGAGCGTTGTGAAATTCAAGTATCTTATGCGATTGGTGTTGCTGAGCCAACTTCTATCAGTGTAGAAACCTTTGGTACAGGAAAAATTAGTGAAGACCGTTTAGTGCAAATCATTAGAGATGTGTTTGATTTGAGACCAAAAGGCTTAATTGCCATGCTCGATTTATTAAAACCTATCTATTTACCGACTGCCGCTTACGGTCACTTTGGTCGTACGGAAGACACCTTTAGCTGGGAAAAAACTGATAAAGTTGATGCTTTAAAAAGCGCAGCTGGCCTTTAACAAATTAAATATACGGGACAATAAAATGAGCGAACAAGATTATAAAGTTGCAGATATGTCTTTGGCCGAATGGGGTCGTAAAGAAACATTAATTGCCGAAACTGAAATGCCAGGTTTAATGGCTTTACGTGAAGAATTCGGTGCCGCACAGCCTTTAAAAGGTGCGCGTATTGCGGGTTGTTTGCATATGACGATTCAAACGGCTGTTTTAATTGAAACTTTAACAGCTTTGGGTGCTGAAGTACGTTGGTCTTCATGTAATATTTTTTCTACACAAGATCAAGCGGCGGCAGCAATGGCGGCAGCGGGTATTCCTGTTTTTGCTTGGAAAGGCGAAACGGAAGAAGAAGCAGAGTGGTGTATTGAGCAAACTATTGTCGGCCCTAACGGCTGGCGTCCAAATATGATTTTGGATGATGGTGGTGATTTAACTGTGCTAATGCATGAAAAATACCCAGAATTGATGGCGGATGTAAAAGGCCTTTCTGAAGAAACTACAACGGGTGTATTGCGTTTATACGAGATGGTTACAGCTGGAACTTTGAAAGTACCAGCATTTAACGTTAATGATTCTGTCACTAAATCAAAATTCGATAACCTTTACGGCTGTCGTGAGTCTTTAGTCGATGGTATTAAGCGTGCAACTGACGTAATGATCGCAGGTAAAATCGCGGTTGTTTGTGGTTATGGTGATGTAGGTAAAGGTTGTGCGCAATCGCTACGTGGCTTAGGTGCTACAGTTTGGGTCACAGAAATTGATCCAATTTGTGCGCTGCAAGCATCAATGGAAGGTTTTCGTGTTGTCACTATGGAAGAGGCTGCTCCACAAGGGAATATCTTTGTGACGGCAACAGGTAACTATCACATTATCAATCATGACCATATGAAAGCAATGCGTAATAACGCTATCGTATGTAATATTGGTCACTTTGATTCAGAAATCGAAATTGCAGCTTTACGTCAATACACTTGGGATAATATTAAGCCACAAGTGGATCATGTTATTTTTCCTGATGGTAAAAAACTGATTATCTTGGCGGAAGGTCGTTTAGTAAACTTAGGTTGTGGAACAGGGCATCCTAGCTTTGTAATGTCTAACTCTTTCTGTAACCAAGTGCTAGCGCAAATGGAATTATGGGAAAGTGCGGCTGATTATGAAAATAAAGTGTATATCTTGCCTAAGAAATTAGATGAAAAAGTGGCTCGTTCACATTTGGCGCAGTTAGGTGTGCAATTAACACAACTAACAGCTGAGCAAGCTAAATACATTAGTGTGCCAGTTGAAGGTCCATACAAAGCGGATCATTACCGTTACTAAGCGACTTCGCTAACGGGTTTGCTGTGAAAAGGGCTTTAGCTGCACATATTTATGTTGTGTCTATAAGCCCTTTTTGCTTTTTATTATTCCTCTGATGCTGAAAATATTATGACCAAAGAAAACAAAGCAGACTTATTTAGTTTTGAATTTTATCCGCCCAAGACGGTAGAAGGGGCGAAAAACTTAGAGAAAGTTCACCAAGAATTGGCCCAGTTAAATCCTGACTTTTTCTCGGTTACGTTTGGTGCGGGTGGTTCAACGCGCGATAACACCTACGATACGGTGGTTAAGATTCAGAAAAATGGCGTTTCTGCCGCGCCGCATTTATCTTGTGTCGCTTCGACGAAAGAAAATATTCTAGAAATTCTACAAAATTACCGCGAGCATGGCGTTTCTAAAATTGTCGCTTTGCGCGGTGATTTGCCATCGGGAATGATGTCTGCTGGTGAGTTTCGTTATGCAAATGAATTAGTTGAATTTATCCGTAAAGAAACGGGCGATCATTTTCAGGTTCATGTTGCTGGCTACCCTGAAGTGCATCCGCAGGCAAGTAGTGCGCAGGACGATTTTGATAATTTTAAGCGTAAAGTGGATGCTGGAGCTAACGCAGTTATTACCCAGTACTTCTATAATGCTGAGGCTTATTTCTACTTTTTAGATAAATGTGAGAAAAGCGGTATTGATATTCCTATCGTGCCAGGCATTATGCCAATTACTAACTATTCTCAATTATTCCGTTTTTCTGATATGTGTGGTGCTGATATTCCACGCTGGATGCGTAAAACATTGGAAGGCTTTGGTGATGATCGAGATTCGATTATTGCTTTTGGTGAAGAAGTGGTTTCTAAGTTATGCCAAGAATTGCTAGATAATGGCGCGCCAGGACTGCATTTTTATACCATGAATCAAGCAAAACCCACTTTGGCGGTTTGGAATAATTTAAAATTCTAAAAGCGTTTTGAGTGGATTATAAAGGCAGGCAAGGCAGCTTATGTTTTGTCTGCCTTTTTTGTTGGTGCGGGAGAGTAAATGAGAGTATCAAGACTATATGTAGGCATGCTTTTGGCTGTGCAGGAAACGATAGCATTAGATGAAGGCTGCGCGCATTATGTGCGTACTGTTTTACGACTAAAAAAAGAGTATTTAGTTGTGTTGTTTAATGGGCAGGGCGGTGAATATCAAGCCGAAATCGTCGAAGTGTCACGTAAACAAGTTTTAGTGAAAGTACTAAATTTTGTTGAACGTGATGTTGAGTCGTCTTTGCAAGTGGTGTTAGGTTTAGGTATATCGCGTGGTGAACGCATGGATTTTGCAGTGCAGAAGTCAGTGGAGTTAGGTGTTGCACAGGTTGTACCGTTAATCACGGATCATTGCGTAGTGCAGCTAAAAGGCGACAAAGAAAGCAATAAAATTCGTCATTGGCAGAAGATTTCACAGCATGCAAGCGAGCAAAGTGGGCGAACAGTTATGCCAGCTATTGAAGCTGTTGAGTCTTTAGCTAACTGGGTGGAGCAGCAATCTGGGCTTAAAGTTTTTTTGGATCCTTTTGCTACGCACGTGTTGCAAGATTTAAAGCCGGAAGATAATACAGTGACTTTATTGGCGGGGCCTGAAGGTGGGTTTTCTGAGCAAGAACGAGAAATAGCGAAGCAAGCAGGTTTTATTCCGGTGCGATTAGGGCCAAGGGTATTACGTACAGAAACGGCGGCGTTGTCAGCTTTAACCGCAGTTCAGGTTTTATGGGGTGATTTAGGAGTTGGTGATGCTTAAAAAAACTGGTATTAGCTTAGTGCCTTTTGGCATGCTGTTGATCTATACCTGCATTGCTTGTGTCATTGGTTATGGTGTTTTTATACTTATTAATGGTGCGGCAGAGTTACATCGGGTTATTAGTAGGGTGACTCAAGCGCTATTAATATTGAGTATTTATCCAACTATGCGTTATTTGAATATTAGCGCAAAGCAACTGGGGTTTGTGTCATTTAAGCGGTTTCTTAAGCAAATGTCAGGTGGCATTATCTTGGGCTTGTGTACTTTGCTGCCTGTTTTATTATTAAGTTATGCTTTAGATATTACGATTTTTGATGAAACTAGGGTCTGGACGTTAGAAAAAGTGTTGGTTAAATTATTGGTGGCCTTTTTGTTGGCCTTGCTGATTTCTCTCTTAGAGGAGCCGATGTTTCGAGGGATTTTAATCTCGGCATACGTAAAGCGTATAGGCGTCGCGGCGACGATATTTATTAGCTCTTTTTATTATGCCATATTGCATTTCATTAAAGCACGCACCTCTATCTCTGTTGAAGATGCACGATTGAGTGATGGTGTTTATCTTGCAATAGAGGCTTTTCAAAATTTATTAAAACCAGAGCATTTAGGTGCTTTGTGGGCTTTATTGATGGTGGGTGTTTTTTTGGCGGTTATGCGTGCACGCCTGCAATTGAGTCTGGCTTGGTGTATAGGTTGCCATGCGGCATGGGTGTGGCAGATTAAAATGGCGCATCACTTGATGAATGTTAACCCCCATTCAGATTTAACTTATTTAGTTAGCCCTTATGATGGCGTGATTGGGCCTATGGTCGCGATGTGGTTGTCTTTTGTTCTCGTTGTTTATTTTCTTTATGAAAAAATGAGGGTTCGTAAGTAATATACACCTCTACTTGGGCTAAGGGAGGTGCAGAATATCTTAGTCTCTAAAATTATTAAACTGTAGCGGCTGCTCTAAATCTTGTTTGCGTAATAATTGCATAGCGGCTTGTAGGTCATCTCTTTTTTTGCCGTTTATCCGAATTTTTTCGCCTTCAATGGCTGTTTGCACTTTGATCTTGCTATCTTTAATAGCTTTAACGATCTTCTTTGCTAAAGGCTTGTCGATGCCTTCTTTCAGTGAGATGGGTTGTTGTGCAGTTTTTACGCCTTCTTTTGCGTCGCCTGTTTCTAGGCAACTAATATCAATGCCGCGCTTAGTCATTTTAGAAAATAAAATGGGCAGCATTTGTTGTAGCTGGAATATCGATGCGGCTTTCATCACGATGGCGTCATCTTTCAGTTCAAACTCTGCATTAGAGCCTTTAAAATCAAAGCGAGCGCCTACTTCTTTGTTGGCTTGGTCAAGGGCATTTTGTGCTTCGTGCATATCTAATTCTGAAACAATATCAAAAGAGGGCATATTAAATCCTATGGTCTTAATTTTGAGTGTATTGGGTTTTTATTTTACTGATTTCAGCCGTGCGTAGTCTATTAATTGCTATGCCGATTTCTTTGCCTTGTAAATTTCCGTTTAAAGCAGTTGAGCTGTCTATATCAGACCCTGCTTTTTGCGCAGCTAAAATATAATTGGCTTGAGGGTAAGCTGAGTTTTCAAAACCCAAGCGCCCCTTGGCATCAGCTTCACAAGCGAGTAAAAAATCGTTGAGGTGGTTGTCTGCTTTAAAGGCATTCAGGCTGGCTAGTGTTGCGCAGAGTGTTGATGCTTTTAATTCAAAGGCGCGATGGCAGTGAGTATGGTATTGCATGACTTGCTGCGCTAGTTTCTGATAATTATTGGGTACACGCAGCCGAGTACAGAGTGCAGTTAATGCACTTAAGCCTAATGTTTCATGACCATGATGGCTAGGCCAATTAGCTGCAGGAGTGAGTGCTTTTCCTAGGTCGTGCATTAAGGCGGCAAAACGAACCGTGGTTTTATCACTTAATAAAACGGCCTGATCTAAAACCATTAGAGTATGTATGCCGGTATCGATTTCAGGGTGATAGACGGCAGTTTGCGGTACGCCAAATAAGGCGTCAATTTCTGGAAAAATTCGCGCTAAGGCGCCACAATCACGCAAGGCTTGAAAGTATGCGGAAGGTGATTGTTCGCTAAGCGCTTTAGCTGTTTCTGCCCAAACACGGTCGGGAACGAGATGATCAATTTCACCTTGCGTAACCATGGTTTTCATTAGTTTCTGTGTTTCTGGTGCAATATGAAAGCCAAGGTGTTGGTAGCGCGCGCAAAAACGGGCAATACGTAAGACGCGCACAGGATCTTCACAAAAAGCAGGGGATATATGCCGGAACACTCTATTTTTGAGGTCTTCTTGGCCGCCATAAGGGTCGATAATCTCGCCGTTATCTAGCATGGCCATGGCATTGATAGTTAAATCGCGGCGTAGTAGGTCTTCTTCTAAGCTGACTTCAGGTGTTGCGCAAACAGCAAAGCCTTTATAGCCGTGTGTGGTTTTTCTTTCAGTGCGCGCAAGTGCGTATTCGTCTTTTGTTTTTGGGTGTAGAAAAACAGGAAAGTCTTTACCTACTTCGGTGAAGCCTTTTTGCAGCATGGCTTCTGGTGTTTCTTCTAGAACCACCCAGTCGCGCTCGCGTACGGGTAGATTGAGAAGTGTGTCACGTACAGCGCCGCCAACTAAATAGGCTTTCATCATGTTAAGTTTATTATCTTTTTAATATTAAGATGCATGATAAAGGATTCAGTGCTAATTTGGCAATGAGTTGTCGTGTTGATATTTGATGTTTATTAAAGGGTTGAATGTAATGATGAAAGTTTTTTCATGTTAGATGTTATATTGATTTGCTTAGCTTTTGGTTGTTTTTCAGGTATTTTAGCGGGGCTTTTTGGCCTTGGTGGTGGTTTGGTTTTAGTGCCTTTTTTTGTGCTTTTATTTGAGCAGCAAGGTATTGCTAATGAATTGGTTATGTTAATGGCTGTTGCAACTTCATTGGCAACGATTATTATTACTTCCATAGCGACGGTGTTCGCGCACCAGCGATTAGGGGCGGTTATTTGGCCTTATGTCTGGCAACTTTCCGGTGGCATTGTGTTTGGTGTTGTCGCAGGTGCTTATGCAGCGGATTATCTTCTGTCGGTAAACTTACGTTTTATCTTTGCCTTGTATATGTTATATGTGGCAGTACAGATGGCAATGCAATTAAGGCCAAAAGTAGCTGTGCAGAAAAAAAGTTTGGCTAGCCCGATTTTAAATATAGCAGGGCTGTCGATAGGCTTTATTTCTGCTGTTTTGGGTATAGGGGGAGGGACCCTAACGGTTCCTTTGTTAGCTAAGTATCGAGTCCCTATGCGTAATGCTGTGGCTGTTTCTAGTGCTTGCGGTTTGCCGATTGCGCTTGCAGGCAGTATCAGTTATGCATTGTTGGGTTGGCAAAAAGTTGGCTTGCCAGAAGGAAGTTTTGGTTATGTTTATTTGCCGGCATTTTCAGGCGTAGTACTGAGTAGTATGTTGATTGCTCCTATTGGCGCTAAATGGGCCAATAGCTTGCCAACCCAGAAGCTAAAGCAGTATTTTTCTATCTTGTTGTTTATCGTGGCCGGAAAATTATTATGGCCTTTTATTAATTGATTGGGAGAACGTCATGGCAGAATTTAAAAAATACCGGTGTTTAGAGTGTGAGCATGTTTATGATGAAGCGAAGGGCGACCCAGATAGTGGCCTTGCTCCAGGTACAGTATGGGCTGATATTCCAGATGATTGGGCCTGCCCTATTTGCGGTGCGCCGAAAAGTTTTTATGAGTTGATTGTGTAGCTTTGGTAAGTCGGTATTGGCCATGCTAATAAACAACTATTAACAAGTTGTCTACTTATAGTATAATCATGGGTTAATTTTTATTTCTTGAACGGAAAATATCATGCAAATTATCCAGGAAGCCTTAACTTTTGATGATGTGCTATTAGTGCCGGCTCACTCAACTGTGATGCCGCGTGAAGTGTCAATGGTTACCAAGTTGACACGTAATATTTCATTGAACATTCCGCTAGTTTCAGCGGCAATGGATACTGTTACCGAGTCAAGATTGGCTATCGCGATAGCTCAAGAAGGCGGTATCGGTATTATTCATAAGAATATGACCGTAGAGCAACAAGCGTATGAAGTGCGTCTCGTTAAAAAATACGAGAGTGGTGTTATCAGAGAGCCAATTACAGTCGCTTCAACAGCAACTGTGCGTGACGTTATGGCGCTGACTAAGCGGAAGAATATTTCCGGCGTGCCTGTTGTTGATGGTAATGAGCTGGTCGGTATTGTTACCAGTCGTGATTTACGCTTTGAAACGCGGCTTGACGAATCCATTGCTACTGTCATGACGCCTAAAGCGCGCTTGGTCACAGTAAAAGAAGATTTTACTAAACAAGAAGCTTTAACTCTGCTGCATGAACACCGTATCGAAAAAGTACTTATTGTGAATGATGATTTTCATTTGCGCGGTATGGTTACGGTAAAAGACATACAAAAAGCTAAAGATTATCCCAATGCTTGTAAAGACGAGCTAGAGCGTTTACGTGTAGGTGCTGCTGTCGGTACTGGCGAAGGCACAGAAGAGCGTATTGCGGCATTAGTTGCAGCGGGTGTTGATGTTATTGTGGTTGATACTGCACACGGACATTCGCAAGGCGTATTAAATCGCGTGCGTTGGGCTAAACAAAACTACCCAGAAGTACAAGTAATTGGTGGCAATATTGCTACTGCTGCGGCGGCTCTTGCTTTAGTAGAAGCCGGTGCTGATGGCGTTAAAGTAGGTATTGGTCCGGGATCTATTTGTACCACCCGTATTGTTGCCGGTGTTGGTGTGCCGCAAATTTCTGCGGTTGATAATGTTGCTCAAGCCTTAAAAGGTACGGGTGTTCCTTTGATTGCTGATGGCGGTATTCGTTATTCAGGTGATATGGCGAAAGCCTTAGCTGCTGGCGCGCATTCTGTGATGCTCGGTGGTCTTTTTGCTGGAACAGAAGAAGCTCCGGGTGAAATTGAACTATACCAAGGTCGTTCTTATAAATCGTATCGTGGCATGGGCTCAATTGGTGCGATGGCGCAACAACAAGGCTCAAGTGATCGCTATTTTCAAGAAGATGCCGATTCTTCAGATAAATTAGTCCCTGAAGGTATTGAAGGCCGTGTTCCTTATAAAGGTACTTTGTTAGCCATTATTCATCAATCCATTGGTGGTATTCGTGCCAGCATGGGCTACACGGGTAGTGCGACAATTGAAATCTTGCATGACAAAGCAGAATTTGTCCGCGTAACTAGCGCCGGAATGCGTGAAAGCCATGTGCATGATGTCACCATTACTAAAGAAGCACCGAATTATCGGGCTTAGTTTTAATAAAGCATTATTGTTACAAAACGAGGCTCCTAGTGAGCCTCGTTTTGTTTATAGAACTAGATATATTAAACATTAAAGAGATTTACCGTGAATCAACATTCAACTACAGATATTCATGCCCACAAAATCCTTATTTTAGATTTTGGCTCGCAGTACACACAGCTTATTGCCCGTCGTATTCGTGAAATTGGCGTTTATTGTGAAATTTACGCCTGTGATTGTTCCGATGATGAAGTGCGTAATTTTGGCGCTAAAGGTATTATTTTATCGGGTGGTCCAGAGTCAGTGACTTTAGGCAATACACCGAGAGCTCCACAAGCTGTGTTTGAGGCTGGCGTGCCTGTGTTAGGTATTTGTTATGGTATGCAAACCATGACTGAGCAACTCAATGGAAAAGTGGAATCGTCAAATCATCGTGAGTTTGGTTATGCGCAAGTCCGTGCGCGCGGCCATTCTAAATTATTAAAAGACATAGAAGATGCTGTCACGGCAGAAGGTTTTGGCTTATTAGATGTGTGGATGAGTCATGGTGATCGCGTAATTGAATTACCAGAAGGCTTTAAGCTGATTGCCAGTTCTGATGGTGCACCGATTGCTGGGATTGCCAATGAAGAAAAAGATTTTTATGGTGTGCAGTTCCACCCTGAAGTGACTCACACAAAACAAGGCGGCCGCATGTTAAGTCGTTTTGTCTTGGATATTTGCGGCTGTGATGCCTTATGGGATTCTGCACATATTATTGATGAAAATATTCAAATTATTAAAGAAAAAGTCGGTACCGATCAGGTTATTTTAGGCTTGTCAGGAGGGGTTGATTCCTCTGTTGTAGCGGCTTTATTGCATAAATCTATTGGCGAACAATTAACTTGTGTGTTTGTCGATACGGGCTTATTGCGGTTAAACGAAGGCGATCAAGTGATGGCCATGTTTGCTGAAAGCATGGGCGTCAATGTAATTCGTGTTAATGCGGAACAGCGTTATCTGGATGCTTTAGCAGGTAAAAGTGACCCTGAGCAAAAACGCAAAATCATCGGTAACTTATTTATTGAAATTTTTGATGAAGAAGCGGCCAAACTAACTGATGCGAAATGGCTCGCACAAGGTACGATTTATCCTGATGTGATTGAATCAGCAGGCGCGGCAAACGGTAAAGCGCATTTGATTAAATCGCATCATAATGTCGGTGGATTACCGGAGAATATGAAGCTGAAATTACTCGAGCCATTACGTGAATTGTTTAAAGATGAAGTGCGTAAACTAGGTTTGGAATTAGGCTTGCCCGCCAATATGATTCAGCGTCATCCATTTCCAGGGCCGGGTTTAGGTGTACGTATTTTGGGTGAAGTGAAAAAAGAATACGCGGATTTATTGCGCAAAGCGGATGCTATTTTTATTGAAGAATTATACAGACATGATTTGTATCATACCGTTAGCCAAGCCTTTGCCGTGTTCTTACCGGTTAAATCGGTGGGTGTGATGGGTGATGGTCGACGTTATGATTATGTGGTTGCGATTCGCGCGGTAGAAACGGTTGATTTTATGACCGCACGCTGGGCGCATTTACCGTATGACTTTTTAGGCTTAATTTCTAACCGTATTATCAATGAAGTCGATGGTATTTCCCGTGTGACTTACGATATCTCAGGTAAGCCACCCGCAACAATTGAATGGGAATAACACCAGAAGACGAAGCGTGGATGCGTCATGCCATTAGGCTGGCGCAGCGTGCTGAAGAGCAGGGTGAAGTGCCCGTTGGTGCGGTCGTGGTGTTGGATGGACAGTGCATTGCAGAAGGTTGGAATGTACCGATTACTACCCATGACCCATCGGCACATGCAGAAATGGTCGCATTACGACTCGCAGGCAAGACTTTAGAGAACTACCGTTTAATTAACAGCACCTTATATGTCACGCTAGAGCCTTGCGTTATGTGTATGGGCGCAATCGCTCATGCGCGAGTTAAGCGAGTGGTGTTTGGCGCGTTAGATGAAAAACGCGGCGCGATCTGCAGCGCCCTAGAGTTAGCTAATGCTGACTTTTTAAATCATCAGATTGATTGGCAAGGCGAAGTGTTAGCAGAAACTTGTGCTAATTTATTGCGCGATTTTTTTAGAGCAAAGCGGAGAAAGTCTAAAGTGCAATAGCTGTTATCGCGGCTCTAGGACGTATCCTACTCTTTCGTGAGAGCACGAAGATTCAAGATTCCTTCTAAACTCGGAATGGCCACGTACTTCATCAGCTCGACGAAGGATAGACCTTAATTTCTGAGGTGATACGAAGATTTAAGGATTTATGTTCCTTTTGGTTATAAAATAATTAGCTAACATCAGTAACTAAATAGTGAGAAATATTCAAAAGGAGCACTTAAATGCAAGAAAATAGCAAAGCTAATGTCTTCATACTCGGTTTTTTTATATTTTTAGGTTTATCCTCATTAGGCTATTTATTGGCTAATGCGGCGGTTAAAGTTAAAGAATATGAGCGATCAGTAACAGCAAAAGGCTTATCCGAACGTGAATATACTGCAGATATTATTATTTGGCCGATTCAATTTACTGCAGCCAATAATGATTTAAGTCAGCTTTATAAGTTAGTTGATGCAAGCAGTCTAAAAATTAAGCAATTTTTGCTGAAAAAAGGCATTAAAGAAAAGGAAATCTCCTTTTCTTCCCCAGTCATTACCGATAAATCAGCGCAGCAATATGGTAATGCTAAAGCAGAATTCCGCTACGCAGCCATGCAAACAGTTACCGTTTATTCGGAAGATATTAAACGCGTACGTGAGATGATGAATTCTTTATCTGAGCTAGGTAGAAGCGGCATTGCTTTTACCGGTAATAATTACCAGTCGCAAACAAAATACATTTTTACAAGACTTAATGAAGTTAAGCCGGAAATGATTGAAGAGGCCACTAAGCAAGCTAGAGTAGTGGCACAAAAGTTCGCGGCAGACTCACAAAGCAAGCTGGGTAAAATTAGAAAAGCATCGCAAGGGCAATTTAGTATCAGTGCCCGAGATCAAAATAACCCGCATATTAAAAAGGTTAGAGTGGTTTCGACAGTTGAGTATTATTTGTCGGATTGAGTATTCTGTAGGGAGAAGCGTTAGAGCCCACCCCCCTTTGGTTTTTTATTTATTTACGCTGAGTAGCTACATAAAAAATCAACAAAAGCTACAATAACCCCTGACTACTCCATATAGCATCAGGCCTTTGAGTAAGAATCTCACTTAGGTTAACGACAGGTAATTGATTAATTGAATGGGACACTCGCACATTATCCCCTAAGATAGCCGAACTCTTGAAATCATCAACTATTCGAGTGATATTACCGTTAGCATTAAATGTTATGGCAGTAAACGTAACCGTCCGTAGATAATAATAACTATCATCTTGTGAATACCTTGTGATAGGAAGGTTTTCTTCGCCTAATATAACACCACCCGAACCAACAAAAATAATATGATCATCGGATGAAAGCTTATCCCAAGCATGCCAAACACCCCAAGAAGCAGGCTCCTCATTTGAGGTATTCAATGTTTGCCTTTCCGAATCAACTTGAATGTATATGTTGTAGCTAACGCTTGAATCAAATTCACGTTCAGAATGATTAGAACTAACGCCTCTTAGTAAATCAAACACAACAGCTGTTCGTTCAATTTCAGAGTTTTCTGAGATAGGTAATGTGACGGCTTGCTCGCTAGAGTTATTAGCCGCATCAGTCGCAACAACAGTAAAATGATAATTATCCTTTACTTCATGCTCTGGATTAGCAGTTAATACAACCTCACCTGTAACATTGTTAATACTAAACAAATTGGCATCATCACCTGCTTTAAGCTCATATTTAGTGGTGCCTGTTGAAATATCAAGGGTATCTGTCGAAGTCACTTTGTAAATTATTTGCCCAGAACCACTTTTATCTTCAATAGCCTGCGCTACATTACTCGATGTAATAACTGGCGCCATCTCATCTATATTATTTATAGCCAAACTGACTGTTCTTTCTTGGAAATTATTTTCAGCATCCGTAGCTACAACTGTAAAACTATAACTCTCTTTCGTTTCATAATCAGCATCCGTAGTTAATGTAACGGCTCCAGTATTACTATTAATACTAAACAAATTAGAGTCACCAGCATTCTCTTTAAGACTATAACCCACGTTGCTATTACTCTGCACCGTCGCCATATAAATAACTTGTGCAGCGCCACTATTTTCATTTATGGCATTTGCTGTCGCACTAGAAGTAATTCGAAATGCTGCCGTAGCTAATATCGTCTGTATATCAACATTTACATTCGCCGCACCTAAAATTATTTCTTGTTGGGCCGCCGTATTTAATACAGCCCCCGTCCCCGTTACTGTAATACCTGCCGCAATTTTGTCGATAACAGTTTGTGTCTCACCTTGGTTATTTTTATCGGCTCCCGAAAGAGCAGCGAGTACTGCCCCATATGTTTCACCTTCAGTTAACCCATCCAGTGCATTATATCCACTCTCACCATTCGTCGTAATAACACCTGTTGTTTGCAAGCTATCTAGACCAAAAGCCTCTGCTATCGCTATATTAGTATCAATGACAATACCTGTATTTAAACTGCCGTTACCTGCTTGCTCTATTGCTTTTTGGTAAGCGATAGTGGTCAACACATTAATGTTTAAATCAGTCTTACTATTTGCATCTACTATCACACCTACACTAAAGAGTTCTGCATTCAAATCTTTCCCTATTCCGGTCGCTTCATCAAGGTAATCAGCACCAGAGCCATTATCCTTAACTTTTGCAATCACTACCCCAGTATAATCTCCAACATTAATTGAAAAGCTGCCATCAGCAGTAACATCAACTTCACCTAATAATGTTTTCCCATCAGCTTTATACACTAAAACCGTTAACTCATTAGCCTCTAAAACAGGGCCAGCAACCACCAGTCCTTGAACTATATTATTGGTATTCGTCATTACCTCTGTATCAGCATTGCTAGCACTACTGCTAGAACCACTAACACCGACACCAATTCCAGCGGCAACGGCAATTCCCGCTAAGCCTCCAAGTCCCATGTACATCCATTCACTGCTTGTAAAACCATCACTTTCTACACTGTCATCATGTAACTGCCAAACAATATTACTATTTTCAACAGGCTGAGAGTCACTCGTAATCAAACTTGAAGCTCCTTCTTTTGTAGCAACACCCACATCAAATGTAGCCTGAGAGGTCTCACTATAAAACTGCTTTAATTCAACAGTCACTCCATTAGCTAACTCAACAAGTAATGAATCAGCTTGTTTTTTTAAAATAATATCCGTCACAAACTTATTAGTTTCAGCATCAATTAGTGAATAACTTGCTCCTTGCTCTACAGCTAAGGAAAATTTATTGTTAATGACTATTGTTTGAACCGTTTGTTGAGCTGAGATAATTCTTAACTTTAATGCGCGCATATATTAGTCCTTTAGAATGCAGAGATATTTTTTATACAAATTGAATAAAGCCAATTAAATCATAATTATTAAATACAGGAGTAAATATTAACCATTGCCTACAAAATATTCCAAGTTAATTCTTAGCGCTCTCCAAATGATTCCATTATTGTTTTTCGTATCGGCTTAAGTAAAAAATCCATCACCGTGCGCTTTCCCGTCCGAATATCAACATGTGCCGTCATACCTGGCAGTATTTTTAACGGTTTACCAATTGTAGTGGTCACAGGATTCGATAACGATGAAACATGTACGCGATAATAAATTTCCTCTCCCCGAGAGGATTCCTCTTTTAAAGTATCAGCACTAACATAAATTACTTCAGCTTTCACAGCACCAAAGATTGTGTAGTCAAAAGGATCAAAGCGTATGCTAGCTATCAGCCCTTTATGAACTCGCGCAATATCTGCTGGGCTGACTTTTGCTTCGATGATAAGGTCATCATTAATCGGTACAATTTGCATAATTTCCTCCCCTGCACGCAGCACTCCCCCCAAAGTAGTGACTCGAATATTTTTTACAATACCTTCTACCTGCGCAGTAAAAATACTGTCACTTTGCGCCTGTAGATGTCGCGTTAAAACTTGATTATTTTGTGCAATGCCATCTTCTGCTCGAGATAACTCGACTCGAGCCTCTTCCATAAATTTATTTTTTCGATTCACAATACGCGCATCAGCCTCATTTACAGCTCGCTGAACCCTAAGCAACTCAAACCCACTAACATCCCCCGAAGCTTGTAGTTTCCTTATAAGCATTAGCTCATCATTAGCAAGATCAACGGCTACTTGAAGAGTTCTGATTTCTTCATTTAAGCCACGGCGGCGCTGTTTAAAAAGCGCTCGTTCCACACGTACAATATCCTGAAACTCTTTACGTACGATTTCAGGAAATATCAGCTGCCGTGACTTTGTCACTTCAGACCGAAGGCGAATAGTTTTAGCTTTTAAAGCAAATAACCTTGCTTCCACCTCTCCCACTGTTGCCCCAACACGCGTTTGGTCTAAACGTGCTAATAGCTGACCTACTTCAACACGGTCTCCTTCTTTAACTAATAGCTTAGACATCACACCACCATCAACTGCTTGTATGATTTGTACTCGACTGCTTGCAATAACTTCTCCGCTTGCACGCGCTACTTCATTAATGTTAAAAGTCATTGCCCAAACAACAAAAGCTATTAATGCGCAAAGTAGAATGCCTAACAACCACGCATGACTACGACGATGAAAATTCTCTAACCTTTCTATTTTGGCTAGCATAGCAAAATTTTCTTGTTCATTTATTTGATCAAATAACATCAAGCACACCACTTTTACGATTAGATACCGACATGGAAGGCTTTGTTTTTTTCATAGATATTTGATTAAACAGTTGCGGTATAACGCTTTCGGGACTACCATCTTTCATGACCTCACCTTGCTGCATAACGATTACTCGTGTTGCTAGTTTCATAGCTTGCATAGGGCGGTGAGTAGCTACAATTAAAATATCATCTGGTGCTACATTTTCTTCTAGGACTTGCCACACTTTAGCTTCACTTTCACTGTCTAAAGAGGATGTAGGTTCATCTAGCAACCAAACACGCGGCTGATCAATCACTACTCGCGCAAGTGCAACAAGTTGGCGTTGCCCACCTGATAAGCCTTCACCACCTTCGTTAATAACAAGGTCCATCCCCAATGGATTGCTACTGGCAATTTTATCAACACCTAAATCATGGGTTATTTTTAATAATCGAGAATCACCAGATGTACCCGATAAGGCCAAATTACTGCGTAAAGTTCCTTTAAATAAATGTACCACTTGCGGTAAATAGCCTAGTTGACTGGCAACGATTTGAGGATCAATCTCCCAAAGGTCTGCATTACCTAAACGAATACGCCCATCAATCGGACGGTACATACCTGCCATTACTTTTAATAAAGTTGATTTACCACATCCCACTGGACCTACCAGTACAACACGCTCTCCCACTTTAAAAGACAGCTGAGAAATATTAATTTGCTGTACAGGCGATTCAGGATAAGCAAAGCGAACCTTTTCTAGCTCAATAGACTCAGGGGGTTCATCGGGTAATAGTAAATTCTGATCAGTACGACGCTCCAAATCTAAACTTAACACTTGGTCAACCATACGCAGCGACTGGCGTACATTTTGCCACTGCGTTAAGTACTGTACACCTTGTGCTACAGGGGCAATAACTCGGCCTCCTAAAATACTACAGGCAATCATTCCTCCCATAGTTAATAAACCCGCTTCTATTTGCCAAACACCCACAACAACAGCCATTACATAAGCTAAACTAGATAAGCTACCCGTCGTGATTGCTGAAAAGCTATTAATTGCTTTTTGCTGAATGTGATAACCATCAATAGAGGTTGTTATTGCCTGCCATTGCTCTGAAAATCGCCATGCCGCATTATTAGCACGAATGGACTCAGCACCGCGAATAGCGTCAACTAATACTCCCTGCCTTTCATTGCTACGCATAATTTGTTGACGCAATAAATGCCGTAAACGCATTTGTGTAATCAAACCTAAACTTAACGCAACGGGTAACAAGCCTGCATATACCCAGCCTACTTTGCCTCCGATTACACCAATAAAGCTGATAAACATGAGTGCAAACGGCAAATCAACCAAACTAAATACAACACCCGATGAAAAAAACTGGCGCACTGAATCAAGACCGCTCACTTGAGCTGCCAGTGTACCTAAACTTTTAGGTTGTATATCTAAACGTAAATGTAATAAATGATCAAAGACATATTGAGAAACACGTTTATCCACGGCAATAGATACACTGTCTAAAATACGAGCTCGCAAGGTTTTGAGTAACCAATCAAGACTAATAATAATGCCCATAGCAACCACTAAAGTGGTAAATGTGGCATAAGCTAAAGTTGGAACGACTCGATCATAAACCTGCATAGCAAACAACGAGGTTCCAATCGCTAAAACATTAATAATTAAAGTCGCAATAATAACTTTAACAATCCAACCCGGTTCACGTAGCAATTCCCGCATTACTAACCGTGCAGCTAAATTATCCTTTAATGGACTATCTTCCGCTTGCGCTCGATTTTTTGACGCCCGTAGCCATAAAACTAAGCCATGATGTAAATCACTTTCATCCACCTCGAGTTTTGTATTAGCTGCACCTGTTAAAACAATCGCTTCTTGCTCTCCTCGCTCAGCGATAAACCACCCCCCCTGATGCGACACTAATGCAGGAAGTTGCCGTAAATCAAAACGCCGCCATAACAACTGCACTGGCTGTACACCTTTTAATTGTGCTTGAGTCAATATATATCGTAACTGCTCCCCTGCAGGAACATCGACTAAGTTATTTTCTGCCTTTAAGCACGCTTCCTGTAATGTGGATAATTCAGTTGAAATATTCAATCTTTCTAATAACTGGTGCAATAAATTTGCAGGTAAACAAGCTTGTTTCTGTGAGTTATTTGGGTTTATTGTATCCATTTCAATTTCAGACATTTTATTCAGCCACCTTTTTACCTACTAAGGCATCTAGCCCACCTGTTAATGCAGAAAGTTTTAACGTATACAATAACCAGTCATTTTTTGATTGGACCAGTTGATACCGTTGCTCAGTCAGTTCACGTTGCATATTAAGAACTTCCAACCAAGGTTTTTGCCCCGCATTATATTGACGTTGATACGACAATAAAATTTCCGATAGTTCAGTTACTGAATCCGTTTGTGAAAGAGCAATTTCTTCTTGAGCTTGCCTATTAGTATATAGACTGTTAACTTCACGTTTAATTTCATTGCGTGTGGTATTAAGTTCCGCCCTCACTGCTTGTAACTGTGCACCTGCAGCATTATTACGTCCATAGGCCGCAAACCCCATACCTTCTAAATTAGCTTCTACCGTAACGCCCACACGAATATCACTATTCCCTGTTTCTTGATGGTTATAAAAATAATCCATTTGCAGATAAACAGTAGGCATCGGTAATGACTTTTCTCGCTCAACGCCTGCTTGTGCTAAATGAATTTTTTCTTCTTTAAACCGTACCTCAGCACTCGTTGATTGCGCTAATATAGCCATCTCTTCAGCACTGGAAAGCAGTGTAACCTGCTTAGGTATGTCTTGTGTTGAATTAACATAGGATTGCGTTAGTGAAATTAACTCATTTTCCGCAATACCTAACTCACTAAGCATCCGCTCCTTTCTAGATTGTGCCTGTAGGTATCGAGCACGAGCTAAGCGCACATCAGCTCTTGATGCTATGAGCCCTTCCTCTCTTCGTTTAATTTGTTGATACAAAACATCTAAAGATGTTTCATTATCATCCGCTACGTTTAAACGCTCGCGTATTCCTAAAATACGCACATAAGCAACAGCTGTTTTTTCTAAAAAATCACGTTTAACACGCAATAAGTCTGCTGTCTGTACTTGCACATCGGTATCTGCATAAGCTATACCATTATCAATTCGACCAAATGCCCATAAGGGCTGCCGCGCTCGTATTCCCACTGGATAATTATTGGTATGTTGTGCCGATATTTGACCGCTTAGGCTTGGGTAGCGCTGCGCTCGCGCACTATCACCCATAAATTTTTTTTCATCAATTTCTGCGCGCTTACCACCTAAGGCTGGGTGCTGACTTAAGGTTGCACGTAAAGCAGCGGCAAGACCTATTTCCTCTTGTGCAAAGAGTGGTACTACTCCCCAGATATTCAACAATAAAACGACGCTCCCTTTAATTGCTAACTTTTTGTATAAATTCCCTTTTATCGATGTCATTATTTATGCCTTATTCTGCCACAGCAAAGAAGATTCTAACTGTTCAAAGTACCTATTCATCTATATTCTCTTCACTCTTAAATTTACTTTTAGCAGTCTCTTTCATTTTAGCCCTCAAAATTTCTGCTTTATCTATTTCACCTATCGCATCATAAGCTCGACATAAATCTTTACGCCAATCAGCATTCCAAGGACAGGCTTTATGACCAATTTCCATGTGCTCTATCGCTTCTTTAAAGTAATTTTTACGTGCATAGATAACCCCCAGCATAAAATTTGCTGCAGCATGCTTTGGAATGTAATGTAACAATTTTTTAAATTCATATTCTGCTTCGTCAAGCTTTTCAGACCGGTAAAGACTAATGCCGTTAGTCAGCATCCCGGGTTCAGGTAAGCTGACCATTTTGATTGTTTCCCATTTTATCCTCTTATTCGTCCCCTTAATTAATGGAGCTAAATACTGTTGATAGTAGCGCCACTTTTCTTTAGACGTTTTATAAATGGGTTGTCGAACTTGCCACACACTTGCTGTTTTTACAGGACGCTTTAAATCATTAAAACCAAGCACCTGTGGCTGCCATTCTACACCAATATAATCCAACATTTTACGCGCCATACCTTCCGTATTTTCTAGAACATCCTCATAATTAACTTCTAAAATTTCACTAGGAAATAGTTCATTCCAGTGATGCATTAATAAATTATGTTCTGCCAATTGCTCGCCCATCCATTCCAAATCATAAGCAAACCCCATGCCGCCATGCTTCGCTTGGTAATCAGTAAAATAATTAGAAATAGCAATATCGCGTGGATCACGCCGTACAGAAATAATCTTTGCATTAGGAAATAAAAACTTAATCAAACCAATATTCTCAAAGTTATGTGGTAGTTTATCCACCACATGCTTTGTCTTTTTATCAAATGCCTGTAACTCTTCTAAGATACCCTTCGCAACCCCTTCAACCACAACAGGATTTAGATCATCTACACAATCTGGGTATTGCCGTCCTGACCCCGTATGGCGTTCCCAGCGATTTAAACCCTGAATGCGCGAAGGAATAATACCAAGCTCACCCGCCCCGTAAATCTCACTGTGTCCCGCTAGTATCTGCTCTACTAAAGTCGTACCAGAACGTGGCATACCTAAAACATAAACAGGTAAAGAAGATTCAACACCACAATCTTTTCTGTTTTTATACAGCTCCTTACAAAATGCATAACGTATTCGTGCGCATTTTTGGCGATGCTCCTTCGCATCATATTTGAGGTGTATTTTTTGGGTGTTATTAGCCTCCAAAGCTAAAGCAAAGGCCTGATCATATTGTTTGTTTTTTTCTCGTGCACTGGCAATTTGTAACAACAACCCAGAACGAACCCCCCCTTCCAAACTAGGCTGGCGGGCTATTTTTTCTATATGTTTTAAACTAGTTTCTCCGCTGGGAAATTGCCTTACATTAACCAAAGAAGAATAACCCTTTGCTGGGTCAATTTGTTTAACACGCTTAAACAAAGACGTCGCCGCCTCTATATTGCCACATTGCATTTGTTGCTGGCCCAAACCTTGTAAGGCGGGTAGAAAAAAAGGACTATCAGCCAAAATTTCCATAAATAAAGTTTCAGCAAACTCATAATTCTGCTCTTCACTTTCTACTAGCGCTAAAGCGTTTTTGGCTTGTAACTTTAAAATATCAATCATAGACTGTGGCATAGCATCAATCTCTTGCATCGAAGCCACTAAAGCAACCGCTTTTTCAGCTGCATAACGTGCTTTGACTCGTTGCTGGTGTAAATACAAATTCGAAAGTCGCACCCAGTACAACACTTCCGGTTTCCCTTGAATTTTCGCTAGATGAATTAAGCGCTTAATTAATTGAACCGACTGCATGGTGCGACCTTGCACATGAGCTAATTCTGCAAACTGAGAAGTTAAAGCTAAGTTATCAGGGTGTTTCTTTAAAGCCTCGCGTAATGCATCCTCTGCTTCGCTATGTTGGTTATGACCCGCTAACAAATTGACATAAATTAAAATTAAAGCTACCCAGTCCCCCTCTTCTAAAAGCTGGAACCGCTCCTCCAACCAATATTCCGCCTGGGTCATTTGTTGAGAAATAACCCAAATTTCTAACTGTAAACTTCGAAACTGAGTGGTAAATTGAGCCGTCACCGATTCAGGAAAATCTATATATAAAATTTGTAATTTAGCAATGCCACTATCGAGTGCTTTTTGAGCTTGAGCAATATTATTCAGCTCTAAATATAAACGCACTAACGCACTCCAAACCGGTAAGCGATCAGGCATTAAATTTGTCGATTTCTGGTATAAGTCTCGAGCCTCCTCTAATTCCCCTTGTTGCATACGGCACCACGCCAAACGCGCTAATGCAATGGAGTTATCAGGTGAGTTATCAAGCACAACATGCAGTAAAGAGCATGCCTCATCAACGCGGTGTAATAAACAATAAACAGCAGCTAAATCAACTTGCGCGTCACTTCCCAGAAAATTTAACTGTACTTCTATTTCACTAAGCACCGAAAATACTTCAGCTCGTTGCCCTAAATGTGCAGCGGCTAAGGCTTTAAGTGGTAAGGCCTGAATATCACTAGATTCGTCTAAATAATGCTGAACATTATTTAGTAAACTCTCAAATTGTTGTTGATCAACTAAACTATGAAGAATTTTAAAATAAGACAAATGCATTCCAAAACAGTGAGGTTACAAAAATAAAATACGAACAACTCATAATTTACAGCTTCAAAAATACCCAAGCAATTGTCAAAAGAGCCCAATTTTATATTAATTATTTTTTCAAAAAAGCAAGTTCTTTGTTTTACCTAATAAAGCGCCATTTTCTCACCACAAGAGCGCGCCCAAGCATCAATCCTGCCTGTCAAATCAAAACAAGTGGTACCTTGCTCGTCTAAAAAGTAAGCTATTTGTGCACTACGTACGCCATGATGACAAATGACCAATATTTTTTATCTTGGGGTAACTCTGCCAAACGATTCACTATTTTATTCATAGGGATTAAAGTACTTGCTTCTAATTTCGCTATGTCATATTCAAATGGCTCACGCACATCTAATGAAAAGTAGCCCCCCGCACTCTCTAGCAGTTGCTGTTGTAAGTAGGCACAACCCAGCTCATGGGCTAAGCAGAGAGGAACGTTTTATTTATGGATATTGATAAACTCACTCTTTTCTATATTAATTGCTTCTAGGCATTCGCCTGGTGTTGTTGAAAATTTGACTAAATCTTTACCAACACTGCAATGGTCGCTGCCATGAACTAATATGTGGCGAATGTTTTTACAAGGAGTGTTGAAGGTTGCTTCTCGGTACTGATATTTAGTGGGCTTTATGCCATAGAAGCCAATAATGAGAGTTTCAAAGCTGAGGTCATTTTCTACGTAAGCCGTCAGCTCTAGTCCTAAGTTGCGAATAAATTTTGCTTTTCTGTTGGTTAAAGACAGGCCTACTCTGCAGGATGTTCCCGCACTCCACACTCCCATCACTTTTAAGTCGACTTTAGTTTTATCATCTTTATTTTCTTCTTGGCTTTCACTGCTTTTTTTATCAATGTATGCCCAGCTTGAATCACCTTTCAGTACGATTCTTTGGCCGCTATCAGTAGATCCATAAATAGACGGGGCTAATAAGTTATTTTGTGAGCAAGCGGGCAATAATAATATGAGGCTTAAAATATAAACAATACGCACAAAAAGCTTTTTTAATGTAGGGCTGTCAATCATATAGAATTAATTTTAACAGTAAGGGCGGGGTAGTCTTGGCGTTTTTCATCAGCACTAAGAAAATGCCGGAAAACGCTACGCTATTCCAGCTTACGTACCTTATTTCTTCAATGCCTTAGCAAAGGCATCAGCCATAGAACCTTGAGCCTTTTCGACTGGTAGTTTGGGCTTATGCGCTGCTTTTGGTGGTGCCTTATCGGTTTTTATGCTGATTTGCTCGCCAACTGGCGCATCTTTTTTCATCGATAAAGCAATCCGTTTGCGTGCTATATCGACTTCAATGACTTTCACTTTAACCATATCCCCGGTTTTGACCACTTCACGTGGGTCTTTCACAAAGACATCGGCTAAATTCGAGATATGTACTAAACCATCCTGATGTACGCCTATATCAACAAACGCCCCAAAATTAGCTACGTTGGTTACTACACCTTCTAAAGTCATGCCTTCTTTTAAGTCGGTTATTTTCTCGATACCTGCTTTGAAAGTGACGCTTTTAAACTCTGGGCGAGGATCGCGACCGGGCTTTTCCAGTTCTTGCAGAATATCGGTGACGGTGGGTAAGCCAAAATTTTCATTTGTGTAATCTGCGGGTTTTAAACTGCGTAAGAAACTACTTTTGCCGACCAGCTCATTCATTGGCGTTCCAGTTTTTTTGACAATATCTTCAATCACTGGGTAGGCTTCGGGGTGAACTGATGAGGCATCTAGTGGATTATTACCGTCCATAATACGTAAAAATCCAGCGGCTTGTTCATAGGCTTTATCGCCTAAACGCGGCACTTTTTTGAGCTGTTTACGATTTTTGAAAGCACCTTGCTCATCTCTAAAGGCAACAATATTATGGCTAATGGTCTTGGATAAACCAGAGACTTGTTTGAGTAGGGCTGCAGAAGCGGTATTTACATCAACGCCGACGGCATTTACACAATCTTCGACGACGGCATCGAGTCCGCGGGCTAATTGAACTTGGTTAACATCATGCTGGTATTGACCTACACCAATAGATTTAGGTTCGATTTTAACCAGTTCCGCGAGTGGGTCTTGTAAACGACGCGCAATAGAGACAGCACCGCGCAGTGATACATCAATATCAGGGAATTCTTGCGAGGCAAGCTCTGAGGCAGAATACACTGATGCGCCAGCCTCCGAAACAGTGATTTTGCTAAATTTTAGGTCTTTGTGTTGCTTCATTAAATCGGCAACCAGTTGATCGGTTTCGCGTGAGCCTGTGCCATTGCCGATACTGACTAGCTCAACTTGGTACTGTTTAATAAGCTTGGCAATAGTAGCGATAGAGGCATCCCACTGATTTCTTGGTGGATGGGGGTAAATAGTTTCTGTAGCAAGCAATTTCCCCGTGGTATCGACAACAGCAACTTTTACGCCGGTACGAATGCCAGGGTCTAGGCCTAAGGTGGCTTTAGGGCCTGCAGGCGCGGCGAGTAATAAATCTTTTAAATTGTTGGCGAAGACTTTAATCGCTTCCAATTCGGCGGCTTCACGTAATTGCTGCTTTAAATCTAAATCAATGCGCGTAAATAGTTTAACTTTCCAAGCAAAGCGGGCGGTTTCGGCTAGCCAAGCATCCGCAGCTTTTCTGGTGTCGGTGACGTGAATATGGCGTGCGACAATTTGTGCGCAGAGTTGGTGATCGGCTTTTTCATCGTTACCGGGTAGTAAGTTAACATTTAATAAGCTCTCGTTACGGCCGCGAAATAAAGCTAGAGCACGATGCGAGGGGATTTTATTGATGGCTTCTTGGTAATCAAAATAATCTTTGAATTTCGCCGCTTCGACTTCTTTGTCTTTGGTGACCGTGGCATGAATAAGCCCTTTTTGCCAAATACGTTCACGTAGCGTGCTGACCAGTTCGGCATCTTCTGAAATATGCTCCATAATAATCTGGCGCGCGCCATCTAAAGCAGCGCTGGCATCATTAATGTTATTGTCGGCATTAATATAGCTGGCGGCAAGCTGCTCTGGGTTACAGTTTCTATCGTCTAAAATCGCATCGGCTAATGGCTCTAAACCTGCTTCGCGTGCGATCTGTGCTTTGGTGCGGCGCTTGGGCTTGTAGGGTAAATATAAATCTTCTAGTCGAGTTTTGGTGTCCGCTTCTTTAATAGCCAGCTCTAAAGCAGGGGTAAGCTTGTCTTGAGAAGCGATGCTCTCTAATATCGTTTCGCGTCGCGCATTCAGCTCGCGTAAATAAATTAAGCGTTCAGCTAAGAGTCGCAGCTGAATATCATCTAGCCCGCCAGTGACTTCTTTACGATAACGGGCGATAAAAGGCACGGTCGCGCCTTCATCTAAAAGTGCAACTGCAGCTTTAACTTGATGCTGAGTAACGGCTAATTCGTCGGCAATTTTTTTGATAAGGTCCATTTCTTAAGGGGCTTAGTAGTGACGGAAAGAGTGGCATTGTATCAATATGTACAGCAGGCATAAACAGGCGCTTTGAGTCACTTAGCAATTGACGTTATCATAGTCTATTTATCGGGCGTGTAGAGGAACATGAAAGCAGCTCTTTTAGCAGGTACGCAATCAGGTTGTGGGAAAACCACAATGATGTTGGCTTTGTTGCAATACTTAAAAGCACAGCAGCATCGCGTTGTGTCTTTTAAAGCGGGGCCTGACTTTTTAGACCCTTTATGGCATCAGGCGATTACCGGCAAGTGTTCTTATAATCTGGATACGCGCATGATTGGCGCAGCGAACAGTCAACAGTTATTAGCTAAGCAAGCACTGATTGCGGATGTGGCTGTGATTGAAGGGGTAATGGGATTATTTGATGGGCGTTCAGGCGTGGGTGAAAGTGGTTCTAGTGCAGAATTAGCACAAGCTTTGCAAGTACCTGTTTTTTTAGTGGTTGACGCTAAAGGCATGAGTGGTTCGATTGTACCGTTAGTCAGTGGTTTTTGCGCTTATGCTGAAAAGATGGGGGTTAAGATTGCCGGCATTATCGCTAACCGAGTGGGTAGTGCGCATCATGCCAGTTTACTAAAAACTGTTTTACAGGAACATCAGCAGCCGCCTTTAATTGCTTGGATGGCGAAAGACGCGCCGGTATTACCTGAACGGCATTTGGGTTTGGTACAGCCTTCTGAAGTGGCTTTGCCTAATTTTTTACCCTTTTTTCATGTGGAGGTAGAGAGCTTAGTTGCTTTGTTTTCTGAGGCAGATAGTCATTTAGCAATACAAAAATCAACCCCATTATTAAAGGGCAAAAAAATCGCTATTGCGCAAGATGCTGCTTGTTGTTTTATTTACCCAGCTAATCTGGAATTTTTACGAGAGCAGGGTGCGGAGCTTTTATTTTTCTCACCTGTCGCGGGTGATGTGATTCCTGAAGAGGCTGATACACTATGGTTGCCGGGTGGTTATCCTGAATTGTTTGCAGAGGCTTTGTCCCTCTCAAATACTTGGCCTTCCTTGCGTACGTTTATTGCAGCCGGTAAGCCTGTATTGGCAGAATGTGGGGGCGCGATGCTCTTGGGTGAAGCTTTAATTGATCATGAGGATAAGTCTTGGGCGATGGCGAATATTTTACCTTTTCGCTCGAAAATGCAAACCAGATTGGCTTCTTTAGGTTATCGGGAAGATGCGACAGGTATCAAAGGCCATGAGTTTCATCATTCCGTGCGTGAGTCTGAGCAAAAATTAGAGCCCTATTTGCAAACGGGCCGGGGCGATCAGGGTGTGCGTTATAAAAATTGTCGTGCTTCTTATGTGCATTGGTATTTTGCTAGTGCGCCAGAAGTTATAAGTAAATGGTTGAGTGGGAATTAAATGAAAGAAAGAGATCGCCGTCAGGGTATCGTATTAGTCAATACCGGCGAAGGTAAAGGTAAATCATCGAGTGCTTTGGGTATGGTGTTTCGTGCCGCTGGCTGGGATATGAAGGTTTGCGTTATTCAGTATATTAAAGGTAAATGGCAAACGGGTGAGCAAAAAGCTGCGGAGCGCTTTGATAATATCGAATGGCATGTGTTGGGTGATGGCTTTACTTGGGACACTAAAAACCCCGAGCAGGACATTAAAACCAGTCGTGAAATTTGGGAATTCAGTAAACAGAAGATTTTGTCGGAAGAATATGATTTTGTTTTATTAGATGAAATTAACTATTGCTGTGGCTATAACTGGATTTCTGGGCAGGAAATTGCTGATTTTATTACTAATGAAAAGCCGCCTTGGATGCATTTGGTTTTGACTGGTCGTAATGCCGCAGCTGAAGTAATTGAAGCGGCGCATACGGTGACAGAAATGACTAAGATTAAACATGCCTATGGACAGGGAATTAAAGCTGCGCAAGGTGTGGAGTTTTAGGGTTTTTTCATGTGGGAGGGACTTTAGTCGCGATTTATCGCCAGTCAGGCAAGATAAATACTTTGCTTTGGTAGGGCGCGGCTTTAGCCCGCCTTTAGAGTGGGCGCGCAGCATTGACGGACTAAAGCCGCACCCTACCGAAAATAAAATAAAAATAGAATAAGTTAAAAATGAAGTCACTTTACCCAGAAATAGAACCTTTCCATACCTTCTTTCTTGAAACAGGCAGTCAGCATAAAGTTTATGTAGAGCAGTCAGGCAATCCTGAGGGTATTCCTGTGGTGTTTTTGCATGGTGGGCCGTGCTCAGGCACTAAGCCGCAACACCGCTGCTTTTTTAACCCCGAGTTGTATCATATTATTTTATTTGATCAGCGTGGCTGTGGTTTATCTCAGCCTTTTGGCGAGTTAGAGGGAAATAATACACAGAATCTAATTGCCGATATGGAGTGCATTCGTCAGCAATTAAAAATAGAGCAATGGTTATTATTTAGTGGCTCGTGGGGCAGTACTTTAGCTTTGTTGTACGCGCAACAGTTTAAGGAATATGTTTCGGGAATTATTGTGCGTGGTGTTTTTCTCGCGCGGCAACAAGATTTAGAATGGTTTGCCGGTAAGGGTGCAAATCGACTCTACCCAGAGCAATGGCAGGTATTGCTCGATAGTTTGCCTGTAGATGCCGATAAAGAACAGCCAATGCACTCAGTTTTCACTACGCTATGGGGGGGTGATGAAATGGCGGTGCGACGGGTGACGCGTGCGTGGATGCAATGGAGCAGTCAAGTGGCTTTGGGTGCGTTTTATGATCAAAGCCGGCAAGCAGAACATATTACCCAAACTATGGTTGATCAGGTAAAAATGGAGCTGCATTATGCTCGTAATCGATATTTTATTAATGAAAATCAAGTATTAGATGGCTGTGTTGAGCTACAAGATATTCCAATGACTATTGTTCATGGTGCTTATGATTTTGTGTGTCCTATGGAAGCAGGATTTAAATTGTCTCAGACTTTACCTCATGCAGATTATAAGGTTTTACCAAACGCAGGGCATATTGCTCAGGGTTCTGAAATGATAGCGGCTTTAGTTGAGGCAACTGATGAAATGGCGGAGAAGTCAAAATGAGCCAACAGAAAAAACGGCTAGTCATTGCCATGACAGGGGCAACGGGTGCAATTTACGGTGTACGTATGTTGCAAGTATTACAGCAGCAAGACGAATGGGAGTCGCATTTAGTGATTTCATCGGCTGGATTGGTCAACCTAAAATATGAACTAGAAATGAGCCGCTCTGAGTTGTATGCGTTAGCCGATGTGACTCATGGCATTGATGATATTGCTTCAACCATTGCCAGTGGTTCATTTAAAACCGAAGGCGTGATTGTTGCGCCGTGTTCGATGAAAACCTTAGCTGCGATTGCGCATGGATTTGGCGATAATTTAATTTCTCGATCTGCCGATGTTGCATTAAAGGAGCGTAGACGTGTGATTATTATGCCGAGAGAAACGCCGTTAAATTTAGCACATATTCGTAATATGGCGAGTGCTACTGAAATGGGCGCGATTATCTTTCCACCTATGCCCGCGTTTTATAATAAATCCAATTCGATTGCCGCTATGGTGGATGAGGGCGTAGGGCGAGTATTGGATATGTTTGGTGTTAATGTCGAGGGCTTGTTTACGCCTTGGGAGGGATTGTAGGGAGTTATCCACCGTAATGTGTTTTGGCCCCGACCTTTTATGGTCCTTATTTTTAGGATAAACCCCATCCACTTTGGAATGTGTAGTTTTTAGTTAATGCTCTTTTCGTATTCGTCATTCCTGTATGCTTTTAGCAGGAATCTATTGATGATGTTTAGATTCCCGATAAAAACTTCGGGATGACGAGAGTTTTCATAAACTACGATTTTCAATATAGACTGGGTTTAGATATGATTAAAGGAGGTCTTGTGAAATGTGTTTAGGCATTTTTAAAACAGCTTCTTAGGCGTTGATTAAAATAACCTCCGATACTCTTTCGGAGAAACTCCCGTCCAACGCTGAAAGGCTCGTGTAAAATTTGAGGCATCGCTATAGCCAAGAGAAAGGGCAATATCAATTAGCTTCAAGTTACTTTCCTTTAAAAGATAAGAGGCTTGAAACACTCTCGCCTTATCAACAATATCTGAAAAATTACTATTCTGGTCTTTTAGACGTCGTTGAAATGTACGAACACTGGTTCCAGCTAACTCTGCTGCTGTCGTGATATTTAAATGGTTACCTGAAAGGTAGGGGGTAATCATATGCTGCACCTTAGAAATAAACTCATCAGGAATAGCAGTATATAGAATGCGCTCAGAGTGTTTTATCTGTAGTGGGGCCGCTAGCAAGGCCCGCGGGATTGTAATAGCAGGGTAGGGTTGATTAAAAAGGACTCGACTAAACCCAAGCAGTTCGGAGTCCTCAATCTTATGATCTGGGTTAAAAGTGAGGTGTATTTCAGCTGGGTGCCATTGATAGTCAATGGCAAGATTAACTAACTGGATCATTCCTGCAATTTCGAACAGTTGAACTTGCGTGTCATCATTTAGTAATCGGTCACCTTTTTGTTTAAACACTACATTGTCTTGGTTAGCTTCAATAATATAGCCGGCAGTGTCACATAACGTTGGAGCAACTAAACAAAAGCGTTTTAATAAATCGAAAAGGTTTTCGCAATTGACTAGTAGTGGAGCGAGAGCTGTCATTTCATTATGGGCGACAGCTTCCGTAGCTAACCTACCAAAATTTGAAATACCTTCAAGTTGAGTCACTTCACGAATAAATTCCCAGCATGCACGTTCAGGAATTAATATATCCTGATTTTCTAGTAGCTGCAGGGGGAGATTTACTTTGTTTAGTATTTTTTCAACAGGTGTGCCAACCTGAGTTGATGCAATAATGAAAGGTTCAAAAATGGAGTTATGTACCAAGTGGATTTTATGGTGAACGTTCATTATTAAATAATTTACCGTATTTCTTTTGATGGCATGAAATGACAAGAATCATGATTCTAGCATGAATATAATACCTTTCACTTTAATGGCTACTCAATAAGTTAAAAATTTATGTTTAGTTTAGAGTGACAATGTCTAGTCATTTATATTTTACTAAGGAATTAATGAATGAAAATTAAAAAAATTATACTACTATCGCTCTCATTATCTGTTTTAACAGGCTGTATGGGGCAAATGGGACTAAGTAAGGATCTTAATAAATGGAATATGGAAGTAACTAAAGACCGCTGGGGTAGAGAGGGTATTTTCTTAGGCTTACATCTACTCGGTGTTTCACCGATTGTAACAATGGTCGATCTACTTGGTTTTAACGCAGTAGAGTTTTGGACAGGTACAAACCCATACACAAAAAAGAGCCCTGCTGTTGTTGATATGGCTGCAGCCGACATTGAAAAGGCTGGATTAAAAAATGTTGCTCAAGCTACCATTCGTTACAATGGAAAAGATACAGTTAAATTAGAAGTTACCTTTAAAGATGGTCACGAAGAAGTTATTAGTGCTATCAGAAAAGAAAGTACTTTTGATTTCTATCAAGATGACAAGCTAATCACTACCGTTACTCAAGAAGAACTCATCGCACATAGCCAACAAAAGAGCTAACCTATCTGACTAAAGCTAAGCAGTTTATATGCTTAGCTTTAGCTGGTTGAGCCTTGATTTTTAAAATCCTATTCCTTAGGTTCTGTCGCAAATACTCCCAAAACCTGAATTAATCTATTCTACAGGCAATACTATGCTGCTAAGTACTGAAGCATATGTACAGTTTCAACCCCCCTTCTAGTAGTCGCTAGAGCAGAATGAAAGCTTCTTAAACCCCACCATTTAAGTCTTTGAGTGCGGGAAATGTAAAAATAAAGTAACCAATACTTGATTGATTTTATCCTTTTTTCTTGGAGGGTTATAAGTGTTAAAGTGGGATATGAAATTTCACAAAAAAACGGTCTTAAGGCTAGGGGAAAGAAATGAATACAAAAACTGAATCTACAAAGGTTGAGCGACTCATAAATTATCCTGAGTGGTTTATGCTTCGAGGGCTAGTAATGCTGGTATTAGGGGTATTACTGTTAATATTCTCAATGTTGGTACCGAATGTTGAGATGTTAGGCGTGCAATCATCTTGGTTGCTTTTTTGTTCAATTTTAATATTAATAGCGGGTATTTTAAGAGCTATCGATGCTTATATCTCTGATAGAGTGGCGTTGAAGGTGATGAACATGCAAAGCAGTATTATTGACTTGGTTTGTGGCTTTGTTGTTTTGACTAATATCGGTGAAACTGCGCTTACTTTGAGTTTAATTGTTGCTGCTTACCTTATGATACAAGGCCTATTTCGGCTGGGGTTTATTTATTTATCTGAAATTCCCAACCCCCATTCAGCGAGAATTGGTGGGATTGTATCTGTGCTGTTAGGTGTGATGGTTTGGCTTCAGTGGCCATTTAATGGGTTATGGTTTTTATCTTTTGCGCTAAGCACTGAAATAGCTAATCGCGGCTGGGCATTGATTTTTTATGCAAGATCAGTCCGTAACAGTCAAATTGACTAGGCCTTGGACTAATGGTAGCGCTGCATAGGCTAAGGTTTTTAAGTAGTCGTTCAAAACTATGTCAACCTGAATTCAGGTTGTTTCTTTTTATAGTAAAAAATTAAAATAAGGAGTGAGTTCAGTTCTCGCCTATTTTGTCTTGTGCGGATTGTACGATCACTTTATTAGCTTTAATGATTTCTCGAAAGGTAGCAGACGTCGCTGCCCAGTCCACGATATCTACTTTAAAGGGTAAGTCTGATTCATCAAAGGCTTCCTTGAGAATGGCATATTCATTCAAGGATAACGGCTGTTGAGTGATAATGGCTAAATCCAGATCAGAAAACTGTTTGGCTTTTCCTGTAACACGCGAGCCAAATGCCCATACTTCATATAGAGGGACGTAAGTTTTAATAATCTGATTTGTTTTTTTCCATTCTTCTGGCTTTACATTAAGTTTTGCTAAAGCCATGCTATCTGTCATTCTGTGTTACTTCTTGCTATCAGTTGTTGGTAGAGGTGTTTAGCTTCGAGCAAAAAATCAGGGGCTATTTGATACACTTGTTCTGCTTTATCTGCATCATAAGTATGGCTGCTGTTATTTCTCGCTTGGCGATAAATACGCCAAACGAGCCAGTCAGAGCGCAGTAAGCCTTTTTCGTTGCCAGTACGAATTAGGTCTTGAAAAGAGCTGGTGTTAACGTCTTCGGTGCTTGCGGCCGTTTCTTCCATAAAGCGTTTTAGCATTTTATGGCTAAGTTCGTAAGTAAACTCAAAGCATTGAATAACAGAATTTCGTAACTGCTCAAATAAGCCTGGATCATTCTTGGCTAATGGTGAAGCCGCGTAGTCTAAGCTTTTTTCTAGCTGACTGATTGCATTGGCAAGGGGTGAAAAATCAAGGCTCATACGATTTAATAAGCTTTCGAGTTCTTGCTATTACGGAAAATCAACGGCTTTTCATCTTTAGCTAAAGCTGATTGTCGCGCAGACTCTATCGCTTCCGTGATGATATGTTTGTCGGGTGACTTGCTGCACACAGGGTCGGTTTTATACATATCGCCGGTGAGTAAATAGGCTTGGCAACGGCAGCCGCCAAAGTCTTTGTCTTTTTCATCGCAGCTTCTGCACGGCTCTTGCATCCATTCTGTGCCACGGAAAAAGTTAAACGCTTTAGATTCATGCCAGATTTCTGAGATACTCGCATCATTAACATTCGGACAGTCTAATCCGGGCAATTCACGCGCGGAATGACAGGGCAGAGCAACACCATCGGGTGCAATCGTTAAAAATGTGGTTCCCCAGCCATTCATGCAGGCTTTTGGGCGGTCTTCATGAAAATCAGGTACGACATAATAGATTTTCATTTTTCCGGCGACTTTTTCTTTAAATGCTTGGGCAATTTCCTCTGCTTCTAGGTATTGCTCTTGGGTGGGCATTAATAAGTCACGGTTGGCATGCGCCCAGCCGTAATATTGGGTGTTGGCGAGTTCGACATAATCAGCGCCAAGCTCTTCTGTCATGGCTAAAATGTCGGCCATCTGGTGAATATTTTCACGATGAATAACCACGCATAACACCATCGGGTAGCCGTGTTTTTTAACTAGGCGTGCGACTTCTTGTTTGCTGTGAAACGATGCGGTGCCAGCAATATGGTCGTTTAAATCTTGGGTGCTGGCTTGGATGCTGACTTGGATATGATCTAAGCCTGCTTCTTTTAGCTGAATGATTTTTTCTTCCGTTAGACCGTAGCCTGAGGTGATTAGATTAGAATAGTAGCCGAGTTGCCGTGCATGCTGGACTAATTCAGGTAAATCTTGGCGCGTTAGAGGTTCGCCGCCAGAAAAGCCGAGCTGTACTGCACCCATTTTGCGCGCTTCAGAAAGTACACGCTTCCAGTCTTCAGTGCTGATTTCATCGCTATGTTTTGCGTAATCGAGCGGGTTGGAGCAGTAGGGGCATTGCAGAGGACATTTGTAAGTAAGTTCTGCTAATAACCAGCGGGGAGGGGTGATGTTAGTTTTGTTGGATCCAGCCATTGCCTAGTGCTACCTCTAAAAAGCCCGAAATATCGTTTTTTAAGCCTGTGGTGGCGAATTTTTCTTCTAAGTCGGCAACGAGTTGATCTAGGTTACGTGTGCCATCGCAGAGTTTTAATATTTCTGCGGAACTTTGGTTTAATTCCACCATGCCTTCGGGGTAGAGTATAACATCTTTTTGTTGAGCTTCTTCCCACTGTAGGCGGTGCATAGGGGAGAATTGGATTTTTTGTTCTGGGTTAAGGCTCATGTTATTTTGCTTTGGTGTTTTGATTTAAAAGTAGAGCAGCTTGTAGGGCGGACTTTAGTCCGCAATTTATGTGATATTTTTATGGAATATAGACTCAATAAAGCCCGAAACTTTAGATCATGCAATATTGCCTGCCCTAGAGGGGCTGGCAGTGTTTTAGGGTATTATTGAATTTTGATTCCTATCTGCGGACTGAAGTCCGCCCTACGGATTATTTATTCTTCAACATTAAAATACGGAGGCATATCATTGATATAGGCCATATACATGGCATCAGCCATGCTCCATAAAACATTTAATTTGAATTTTAAAATTTCCAGCATGCGTTCTTGTTCTTTACGTGTCTTGTAGTAGTCCAGTGTAATTTCTAGACCATGCTCTACATCACGGCGTGCTTCAGATAAACGTTTACGGAAATAAATATACCCTTCCTCTTCTACCCATGGGTAAAGCTCTGGCCAATTACTTAGGCGTTGTTGATGAATTTTTGGCGCGAATAATTCAGTTAATGAAGAGCTAGCTGCTTCATGCCATTCTGAATTGCGGGCAAAATTCACATAAGCTTCAACGGCAAACTTTACGCCGGGTAAGACATGCTCTAAAGAAATGATTTCCTCGCGTGTCATGCCGACGGCTATGCCTAATTGTATCCAAGCTTCGATACCGCCTGGATCGCCAGGGTGACCGTCGTGATCCAAGATACGCTGTGTCCATAGAGCGCGTGTCTCGCGATCTGGGCAATTAGCTAAAATATTAGCATCTTTAATTGGAATCATGATTTGATAATAAAATCGATTCGCTACCCAGCCTTGCAGTTGTTTTTTAGTTAGTTTGCCTTCATTCATCAAGGTGTGCATAGGATGATGAATGTGATAAAACTTTTCCATACCGCGCAATTTAGCTTCAAACTCTTCGCGTGTCCAAGGTGTTTGCTCAGTCATAGTTATAGCTCGATATTCATGTTGTCGAATGATACCTCTATACCGTGTTGGCTCAGTATAGCGCGTTCTTCTGATTCATCATTGAGAATCGGATTGGTGTTATTAATATGGATTAGCACTTTGCGTGGTTTTTCGAGAGTATCTAAAAATTCGATCATGCCACCTTCACCCGATTGCGGTAAATGACCAATTTTTCTGGCCAATAAGGGGCGGCCAACGCTGGCAAGCTCATCATCAGTCCAGAAGGTGCCGTCTACCATGACGCAGTCCGCTTCAGCCATTGCTTTTTCTACATGCGGTTCTATTAAGCCTAAACCTGGTGCGTAGAAAGTAGTTTTTCCGGTCGAGATTTGGCGAATCACCATGCCAATATTATCACCTTCGTGCGGGTCGTTTCTATGTGGTGAATAAGGAGGTGCTTTACTTTTTAGGGCTAAGGCGGTGAACTCAAGGTCGTCAATATTGGGTATCGTAAAGGCATCGCCATTTAAGGGAATGGAATGTTCGTTAACACCACAAAAGTGTTCCAAAATATTAAAAATAGGAAATCCAGTGGTCAAATCTTGTTTAACCATCTCAGTGCAATAAATATTCAGCGGATCGCCTTCACGCAGAATAAGTAGGCCAGTAGCATGGTCGATTTGAGAGTCAATGATGACAATGGCTTCTATGCCTGTGCCACGCACTTTATTTTTAGGGTGAATCTCTGGGAAATTTTCTAATTGTGCACGGACATCTGGGGAGGCATTAAATAACACCCAGTGCTCACCGTCGGATGAAACAGCAATAGAGGATTGATTGCGCGTGCTGGCTTTGATAGTACCTGCTCTCACGGCTTTACAATTTGGGCAACTGCAGTTCCATTGTGGGAAACCACCGCCAGCACCTGATCCGAGAACTCTTATCTTCATGATTATTTAGTTTTTTTAGAAATAGTAGACAAAAAAAAGGGCTCAATAAAGAGCCCTTTCATTTCTGAACCGAAAGATTAACGGTTGTAGATGTACATAGTGACTTCAAAACCAAAACGTAAATCAGTATAAGCTGGTGTTTCCCATTTCATAAATTTCTCCGGATTAATATTTAATTTTTATTATGCTAGCTTGATCAAGTAAGCTACTTGGCAGTATACGATGAAGTTTTTTGTTTGGCAAATCAACAATCAGCTAAATGCACATAATATACTTGTGAGAATAGTCAGGGCGCGTTATATTTGGCTTTCTCGTATTGAGTAAACATAATAAAATTTTCGGAGGGGTAGGTTATGACTGGTGACGTTATTTGGATGACTATTGTGATGTGGATTGCTGCGACAGCGGCTTTTGCGCCATTAGGTTATTTTATTTGGAAATATGTTCAGAAGAATGAAGAGGCTAGAGCTGAGGCTGATAGTGAGTAAGCAGCGGCTTTAAATACTTGTGGGTGGGTTATTCCACCCTTTTGTTGTTTTGAATTCATAGCTTTATTTAAGGCGGGCTACTAAAAAGCGGACTGAAGTCCGCCCTACAAATATGATTGACATCTCGCTTTAGCTTGGTTCCCCTTATTTCTTGGAGCCGCAGGTAGGGCAGTGACTGTTTTTACGTAGTTTCATTTCATTCCATTGCATAGATAGTCCATCTAGCAATAATAAACGCCCCGTCAAATCTTCTCCAATATTCATAATTAGTTTTAAGGCCTCCATAGCCTGAATGCTGCCAATAATGCCGGTAATCGGTGCTATAACGCCATTAGTGGCGCAATTCTGTAATTCCTCACCACTTTCTGCATATAAACAGTTATAGCAAGGGCTATTGTTATGCCCCGGCGTAAATACGCTCACTTGTCCTTCAAAGCGAATGGCTGCACCTGAGACTAGAGGTATTTTATGCTTTACGCAAGCGCTATTGATAGCAAAACGCGTGCTGAAATTATCTGAACAATCTAATACTACATCAGCATCGCTGACGGCATTTTCTAAGACTTCGTCAGCTAAGCGCTGCTTGATAGCAGTCACTTTTATATCAGGATTTATATTATTTAATGTGTGCTGGGTTGAAATGACTTTATCTGTCCCAATATCGTTTGTGTAATGAGCTATCTGTCGTTGTAAATTGGATAGATCAACTTGGTCATCATCATAAATAGTGATGCTGCCTACTCCTGCTGCAGCAAGATACATGGAGGCAGGTGAGCCTAAGCCTCCAGCACCAATGATCAGGATACGGGCATTAAGTAGTTTTTCTTGCCCTTCAATGTCCACTTGCGGGAGCATGATTTGACGGCTGTAGCGTAAGAGTTGATCGTCGTTCATTTTTGGTTGTCGTTTTTCGGTAAGTAGAAGATGAATGATGCCACAAACTTGACAGACTGCGAAAGTGGATTATTATTAGCACTCGTATTGAGTGAGTGCTAATCGGTTTTAGTTTTTTTAATTTTTTTTAATTTTTTATTATTTTTAGGAGATATTTGAATGAATATACGCCCTTTACACGACCGTGTGATCGTTAAACGTGTTGCTGCAGAAGAAACAACAGCAAGTGGTATCGTACTTCCTGGTTCAGCAACTGAAAAACCAAGTGAAGGCGAAGTATTAGCTGTAGGTACTGGTAAAGTTTTAGATAACGGTCAAGTACATGAGTTACACGTAAAAGTTGGCGATAGAGTGTTGTTTGGTAAATACTCAGGTAGCGAAGTTAAAATCGACGGTGAAGAAGTTATCGTGATGCGTGAAGACGATATTATGGGTGTTTTAGGTTAAGCCTAGAGACAGATAGAATTCATACCAACATTCAACAAATAATTAGGTAATAAAAACATGGCAGCAAAAGAAGTAAAATTCGGTGATGACGCTCGTTCGTTAATGGCAAATGGCGTTAACATTTTAGCAAACGCAGTAAAAGCAACGTTAGGGCCTAAAGGTCGTAACGCAGTTTTAGACAAAAGTTTTGGCGCGCCAACAATCACTAAAGATGGTGTATCTGTTGCGAAAGAAATCGAATTAGAAAACAAATTCGAAAATATGGGCGCGCAAATGGTTAAAGAAGTGGCTTCACAAACTTCTGATGTTGCGGGTGATGGAACAACAACGGCGACTGTTTTAGCACAAGCGATTGTTAACGAAGGTTTGAAGTCAGTAGCAGCGGGCATGAATCCTATGGATTTAAAGCGCGGTATTGATTTAGCGGTAACTAAGGCTGTTGAAGCAATTAGTGCTTCTGCAACACCTTGTACTGATAACAACGCGATTGCTCAAGTAGGTACAATTTCTGCAAACTCTGATGAGTCTGTAGGCCAAATCATTGCTGAAGCAATGGAAAAGGTAGGTAAAGAAGGTGTTATCACTGTTGAAGAAGGTACTGGTTTAGACAACGAATTAGATGTTGTTGAAGGTATGCAGTTTGACCGTGGTTATTTATCGCCTTATTTCATCAATAACCAAGAAAGCATGAGCATCGAATTAGATGACCCGTTTATCTTGTTATTTGATAAGAAAATCTCTAATATCCGCGATATGCTACCAACATTAGAAGGCGTTGCGAAAGCAGGTCGTCCTTTATTGATTATTGCTGAAGATGTTGATGGTGAAGCTTTAGCGACACTTGTTGTTAATAATATGCGTGGTATCGTTAAAGTAGCTGCTGTTAAAGCGCCTGGTTTTGGTGATCGTCGTAAAGCAATGCTAGAAGACATCGCTGTATTGACTAACGCAACGGTTATCTCTGAAGAAATTGGTTTATCTTTAGAAAAAGTTGAAATTGATCAACTAGGTACGGCTAAGAAAATCCAAATCACTAAAGAAAATACAGTGATTGTTGACGGTGCTGGTTCTGAAGAAGCTATTAAAGGTCGTGTTACACAAATTCGTGCACAAGCTGATGAAGCGACTTCTGACTATGACAAAGAAAAACTACAGGAGCGTCTTGCTAAATTAGCTGGCGGTGTTGCGGTTATCAAAGTTGGCGCTGCGACTGAAGTTGAAATGAAAGAGAAAAAAGCTCGCGTAGAAGATGCATTGCATTCAACTCGCGCTGCGGTTGAAGAAGGTGTTGTTGCTGGTGGTGGGACTGCGCTAGTTCGTGCTATTTCAGCACTTGAGGGTGTTGAAGGTATTAATCACGATCAAAAAGTCGGTGTTGATATTTTACGTCGTGCGATGTCTTCGCCTTTACGTCAAATTGTGGCTAATGCAGGTGATGAAGCCTCTGTTGTTTGTAACGAAGTGGCTAATGGCTCAGGTAACTACGGTTACAATGCGGCAACTGGTGAATACGGCGATATGATCAGCATGGGTATTTTAGATCCAGCTAAAGTAACACGTACTGCATTACAGAATGCAGCGTCTGTTGCGGGTCTAATGATTACCACTGAAGTTATGGTTGCTGATGCACCTGCTACTGAAGGTGCTGCACCTGCAATGCCTGATATGGGCGGCATGGGCGGTATGGGTGGAATGGGCGGCATGATGTAAGCTCACGCTTATTGTTCATTAGCTTGAAAAGCTCCGCTATCTGCAAAGGTAGCGGGGCTTTTTTATGTCTTAATTTTTTGTAAGGTCTGATTTGCAGCCATTACGTTAAGGGATTGGCCCGTTGGGGCGCAGTGCTATAGTCTGCTATTTTCGGCTATGAAAGCTACGCTCTATGTAAAGAGTGCGGTTCAGTTGCTGTTGACTTAAGCCCTATCTTGCTGGAGAGGGGTGGGTGAGGAGAATAAAATCATGCAGTTATAAGTACCGAGGCATAATTACAAAATGTTTTTTGTAGGTTCGAATTTATTCGTACCTTGTGTTTAATGGGCTTTTTCGGTACGAATAAATTTGAACCTACGGGCATACCATTCAGCTATGCATATTATTAAAGTGTTAGTTTAATTTTACGTAGGTACTTCCCCACATCCCAGTCTTCTCTCTCTGGAGGAGCTTATTCTGATGATTGGCAGAGGATAGAATAGTAAGAAGTATAAAGGTAATAGTTGGTTTGTAGGGCAGGCGACTGAATGCGAAGCCTAGCTAGCTTTTATTTTCTTATGTAGGCGGCGCACCCCGAAAGCCACTAGCATTAATACGATAGGAATAGCGGCTCCTGAAACTAGTTCTGGTTTAATGTCGATTAATTCCGCGCTGTTTAGGGCTTTAGCAGCCGAATTCAATAGGCTGACAATATAACTGGTGATGGCAACTATGGATAAACCTTCTACTGTTTCCTGAAAGCGTAATTGCATTTTTACGCGTAAATCCATCGAAGTTAGCAAGGCTTGGTTTTGTCGTTCTATGGAAATATCGACCCGAGTACGCAGTAATTGACTGGCATTGCTAATTCTTTCTGAAAGCAAGCTAAAGCGTTTTGAGGTGGATTGACAGGCCGTAATTGCAGGCTGCAAGCGTTTACCTAGAAATTCACCAATGGTTTGTACGCCTTGAATTTTTACTTCTCGAATATCGGTGATACGTTGGTTGACGATTTTATTATAAGCGTGTGCAGCTCCAAAGCGGAATTGGCTGTGTGATATATGGCTTTCAACCTCAGCTGCGAGCCGGGTGAGTTGGTCTAATAATAAGCCGTCATCACAGTCATGTTGAGCCATATCGGTAGTAATTTCGGATAAGCGCTGTTCTGCCTTGCTGACTAATGGCGCAAGTTCTTGTGCGACCGGAAAGGCAAGTAAGGACATGACTCGATACACTTCAATTTCAAACAGGCGTTGTAATAAACGACCTGCTTGTTGCGAGAGTAATTGCTTATCAAAGATAAGAAAGCGACTAAAGCCGTCATTATGAATGCGAAAGTCTGTGAAGGCGGTAGCATCTCCGCCAGTCATTTCGGAGCCAACAAAAGCATTACCTTCAAAGTGGCGACTAACTTCAGTTGTGCTCGGTACTTGCCCGTTAGCTGGTATAATAACCGCATGTGCGGCAACAATGGATCTACCGACCAGTTTATCTAGCCAATCTATAGGCGCATAAGCTAAGGCAGATTTAGCAAAAGGCTTATTGATATCTACTGAGTTGACATAAAAACAATAGGTACTAAATTCGCCGTGTTGTTCCCAATGAAATAAAAAAGTATCAAAGGTCGCAGTGAAATGGCTTGCTTCTTTGGGTGGGGGATTGACGGCAAATCGGCTACATAAAATTTTTAAATGCTCATACTCTTGCACTTTTTCCTCTTCGGTCAGCGTTAAAGCAAGGTGGCTTGCGCTAACGGGGAGCTTTAATGAGACCGGTGGGCGCGCATGTATCTCATTATGTAAGCTAAAGCGTAGAGCGTGATTTTCGGGAATATGTAGAAGCTTAGTCACGTTATTATTTTTGCTGGGTTTGTTGTGAGAGACAGCTTAAGGTGGGGTGTAAGTCCTAGGTGTAGGGCGGACTTCAGTCCGCTTTTTAGTAATGATAGACTAAAGTCCGCCCTAACTTTATATGTCTCGTATTGAGTCAGTATCCCTTATTTCAACGCTTTAAAGCCAATATCAGTACGGTAATAAACCTTATCCCAGCTGATTTTATTGGTTAATTCATACGCTTTTTCTTGTGCTTCTTTAATTGTGTCGCCTAAAGCACAAGCGCATAAAACACGCCCGCCAGAAGTAACGACTTGCCCGTCATTCAACTGTGTTCCTGCGTGAAAGACTTTGCTATCTGCATTTTCAGTGGTTGGTAAGCCACTAATGACTATGCCTTTTGCATAACTATCAGGATAACCGCCAGCAGCTAAAACGACACCTAAAGCACTGCGCTCATCCCACTCAGTAGTAATGCTAGCTAGATTCTGGCTTAATGCAGCGTCGCATAACTCTACTAGGTCACTTTTTAAACGCATCATAATTGGCTGTGTTTCAGGATCACCAAAACGACAGTTATATTCCAAGACTTTGATTTCGCCAACAGGAGAGATCATTAAGCCGGCATATAAAAAGCCCGTGTAAGGAATGCCATCATCAGCCATGCCTTTTAATGTTGGGTTAATGACTTCATCCATAACGCGTTGATGAATTTCATCGGTCACGATTGGGGCTGGGGAGTAAGCGCCCATGCCGCCAGTATTAGGGCCTAAGTCGCCATTATCGCGCGCTTTGTGATCTTGCGAGCTGGCCATAGGCAGTGCTTGTATACCGTCAGCAATAACGATAAAGCTAGCTTCTTCACCCGTTAAAAATTCTTCGATAACCACGCGGCTACCAGCTTCACCAAAACTATTGCCTGAAAGCATATCTTCAACGGCAGCAATCGCTTCAGCTTCAGTTTGTGCGACGATCACGCCTTTACCAGCCGCTAAACCATCGGCTTTAACCACAATAGGCGCGCCTTTGGCTTTAATGTAATCAGTGGCAGCTTGGACTTCGGTAAATGTTTCATATTCCGCAGTAGAAATTTTATGGCGCGCCATAAAGTCTTTACAGAATTTCTTCGAGCCTTCTAATTGCGCCGCTTTAGCACTAGGACCGAAACATTTTAAACCGGCAGCTTGGAAGGCGTCAACGATACCCAAGACCAATGGAACTTCAGGGCCAATAATAGTTAAATCGATGGCTTCTGTTTGTGCGAAAGCTAATAAACCCGCTATATCTTCAACTGCAAAGTCGATATTAGTAAGTTTATCTTCTAAAGCGGTACCGGCATTACCGGGAGCAACAAAAACATTGCTTACTTTAGGAGATTGGCTCGCTTTCCAAGCAAGTGCATGTTCACGTCCGCCGCTACCGACAATAAGAATTTTCATAATGTAAACCAGAGAGGGTTAAATAATAGGTTTTTATAAAACAGTATGGCACTTTGTGGGAGCGACTTTAGTCGCGATTTCGTGGCTAAAGCCATTCCCACAAAGGCAACTGTTATTTTTAATGTCTGAAATGACGCATGCCAGTAAACACCATAGCGATATTATGCTCATCTGCTGCGGCAATGACTTCTGCATCACGCATAGAGCCACCAGGTTGAATAACAGCGGTAATGCCTGCTTCGGCTGCAGCATCTAAGCCGTCTCTAAATGGGAAGAAAGCATCGGAGGCCATAACTGATCCAGGAACAGTCAAACCTTCATCGGTGGCTTTAATGCCAGCAACTTTAGCGGAATAAACGCGGCTCATTTGTCCCGCGCCAACACCAATCGTGCGACCGCCTTTGCAATAAACGATAGCATTTGATTTAACAAATTTAGCTACTTTCCAAGTAAATAATAAATCGGCCATTTCTTGTTCTGTTGGTGCGCGTTTGCTAACGACTTTTACTTCTGCTGCGCTAATGGTGCCGAAGTCTTTGTCTTGAACTAATAAGCCACCAGAAACACGTTTAAAATCAAAGCAAGGTTCGTTGCCACTGTTCCAAATGCCGCACTCTAAAACGCGAATATTTTTCTTTTCAGCTAAAACGGCTTGAGCGGCAGCACTAACAGTTGGCGCGATAATCACTTCAACAAACTGGCGTTTAATAATTTCTGCAGCAGTTACTTCATCTAGTTCGCGGTTAAAAGCAATGATGCCACCAAAAGAAGAGGTAGGATCGGTTGCATAAGCTAAATCGTAAGCTTCTAATAATGAATCAGCTTGAGCCACACCACAAGGGTTTGCATGCTTAACGATAACGCAAGTCGGCTTTTCTTCGAATGATTTAACACATTCTAAAGCAGAGTCAGTATCGGCGATATTGTTGTATGAAAGCTCTTTACCTTGTAGTTGTTTAGCAGCTGAAATAGTACCTGATGCCGGTGATTTTTCTTGGTAGAAAGCCGCATTTTGATGTGGGTTCTCACCGTAACGCATGCTTTGCAATTTGTGGAATTGTAAGTTCAGCGTTTCTGGGAATTGTTGCTTATTAATGTTGCTTAAATAAATGGAAATAGCCGTATCGTATTTCGCCGTGTGCTCGAAACTTTTTAAGGCAAGGTTAAAGCGTGTTTGGTGTGCAAGCTGATTTTCGTTATTAACTAATTCAGTAAGAACGGAGGAATAGTCAGCAGGATCAACTACAATAGCAACATCATTATGATTTTTAGCAGCGGCGCGAATCATGGTTGGGCCGCCGATATCGATATTTTCAATCGCTGTTTCTAAATCGCAATTTGGAGTGGCAACAGTTTCTTCAAAAGGGTAGAGATTAACCACCACCATATCAATCGCATTAATGCCATTAGCCGCCATGATTTCATCGTCAATGCCGCGGCGACCTAAGATGCCGCCATGTACTTTCGGGTGTAAGGTTTTAACGCGGCCGTCCATCATTTCAGGGAAGCCTGTGTAATCAGAAACTTCGGTGACGTTAATGTCATTTTCGGCTAGTAATTTTGCTGTGCCGCCAGTGGATAATAGTTCTATGCCTAGCTGGTCTAATTCACGGCAAAAATCAAGAACACCAGTTTTATTGGAAACACTGATTAAGGCGCGGGTAACTTTTTTTTTCATGGAAATCTCTAAGGCTGAGAATAATTAGGATAGGTCGTATTGCTCTATTTTTTTACGTAAAGTACTGCGACTTATGCCAAGGATTTGTGCGGTTTTGGTTTGATTGTAGCCCGAATACTCTAGTGTGGCTGCAAATAAAGGCTTCTCAACTTCAGCAAGCACCATGGCATGTAAACCAGTGGCATCATAGCCATCAAGTTGCTTGAGGTAGTTGTCAACTGCTTGTTTTACCTGTGCAGATAAAGGAATAGGGGGCGTGTTATTGCTAGTGCTCATTTTATAAATACTTGCATGCGTTATTTTTAGGTTGCAGCGACATCGATGGATCGAAAAGATCAAACGCCGAATTAACGAGAGATAGCTGAATCTCTGGGGAGTCGGTTTGGTATATTTTGCTTTTAACAGCTGGTGGCAAAGTGCCTACGTGATCGAAGTACCAGCCGATATGTTTACGGCCTATTCTAACACCATTAAGAGACCCATAAAATAGATAAAGCTCTGTTAAATGTTGTTGTAAGGTGCTTCTGATTTGCTCCAAATCTGCGTGGGCCGCGTGTTCTCCAGTTTGTAAATAATGTTGGATTTCTTGAAAAAACCAGGGTCGACCTTGAGCGCCACGGCCGATCATGATTGCATCGGCTCCCGTATGTTGTAAGACATATTGAGCCTTTTCAACTGAATTAATATCGCCATTGGCAATGACCGGAATGCTCACGGCTTGTTTGACGGTTTTAATCGTGTCGTATTCTGCTTTGCCTTTAAAGGCACAGGCACGGGTGCGACCATGTACGGTCAAGGCAGCAACTCCTGATTGTTGGGCTATTTGTGCAATAGTCACCGCATTGCGGTTGTCACTATCCCAGCCCGTACGAATTTTTAAAGTAACGGGAATGCTTACGGCTTGTACGACCGCATCTAAAATGCGTTTTACTAAGTCCTCATCACGCATCAAGGCTGATCCTGCGGCGACAGAGCATACTTTTTTAGCAGGGCAGCCCATATTGATGTCTATGATTTGTGCGCCGCGTTGTGCATTAATTTGTGCAGCTTGGGCCATTTGTTCTGGGTTTGTGCCTAATATTTGTACTGAGCGCAAACCAATTTCACCGCTATGATCGGCTTTTAGTAAAGTGCGTTTATTCTTGCGTAAGGCAGGGTTTGAGGCGACCATTTCTGAGACTGCAAGCCCCGCACCATATTGTTTACATAGGTTACGAAATGGGCGGTCTGTGATGCCGGCCATAGGCGCTAAAATGAGATTATTCTCTAATTGATAAGGACCTATCTGCATTTTTCCTAGAGGCAAAATCTGTGAGGGGTGGCTATGATACTACAAAACAAGAAATTAGTTTTGTCGTGCAACCCATTTTTGATAATTTAATTTAACTAACTCGGGGGTATATTTACGCTCAAGGTGGCGTAAAGCAAAGTGTGCATGCGCTAAGCCTTGAAAGTAACGAATAAACATAAGGTTAATGCTTGCTCCGCCAATGGCACCAATAACAGGTATGCTTTGTGCGGCAATTTTTTCCGTAATAGGGATGCTGAAGCGTGCGGCAATTTGATTGATCGCTTTACTGATTAAAGGCGCAGTTTCTTTGCTGAGGGATGGTGTTGCAAGCTGTGTTGCCGCATCCGATAAGGATTTGGCGAGTAAAGAACGAATCGCATAATACCCTGTTTCTGATCCATGTTTGGCGCTATCGCTGAGGGCGAAGACTTCTAGACAAGCCATTTTTGTATTGGCATGGCTAACATTTTCGCCGTGATAACGGGCAATCTCGGCAATTGAACGTAGCATAATGGTAGTTGATACGGGGAGTTCAGCGGTAATTGCAGCAAAACCAAAAGTACCACCGATAGCACCACTTAAACCCGCTAACAGCTGATGTGTTTTGCTATAGGGCTTGCTGCTTTTGCGTGAGCTTAAAGTGAAAATTGCGCCTTCTAGTGACTTCTCTAAAGCTGTACGGGTAATGTCATTAAGGGAGAGTGAAACTTGCGTCGGCAAGATGGCAATGGTTTTTTCAATGGTACTGCCGACGGTTTTGGTAATTTTAGAGCTAAAGCTAGGGTTTTCTAATAGATCCGCCGCTGCATGTAAAATAAGAATGTCGTGAGGGGCGAGTTTCATAAGCTAACTAAGTTTTATGGCATATTGTGGGTAGAGTGATCCATTTGCATAATTTCCATGGAGTGCATATCGTGCATCATATCCTTAAATCCTGCATCTGAAGCAAGAAATTTAACGCCCATATACATGGTATTTGCGCCCATCACAATCATAAGAACTGCTGCTGTTTTGAGCATAAGGCCGCGTGCCTTAGTGCCGAGCTTACCAAAAGCAAAGGTAACGACAAGCATAGTTGGTAAAGTACCTAAGCCTAAGGCCAGCATCATTAATCCGCCTTCTATAGGAGAAGGGGCTGAGGTTGCGTTAACAGCCATGGCAAAAGTCAAAGGGCAAGGCATTAGGCCATTCAGCATGCCGCCCATTGCCGCGCCAAGTGATGAGCCGCGTCGAGCAGCAGCCATGAAAATTTTATTTAGGACTTTGGTTGGCATGTATTTCATGGAAAACTGCCAAGGCGAAAGACCTGCAATACCTAAGGCCAAGATAATAACAAAAAAGCCAATGAATACCTGTAAAAATCCCTGTATATGACCGAGCATGCCCGTAGAAACCAAAGCAACGCCAATCATCGCGGCTGTTATGCCGACAATGGTATACATGGTAATTCGAGCAAAATGGTAAGTTAGATAAGGCCAAGCGCTTTTTTTCTCGCTCTTCATAAAGAAGCCGGCGACTAAGGCGCCACACATCCCCGCGCAATGTCCACTACCCAAGAAGCCGGTCATAAAGGCTAGGGTATAAACGGTGTAATCTAAGTTTGCCAAAAAGGCAGGTAAGTTAGCCAAAAAATCGGTCACGTTATTTTCCGTTGATACGTAGAGAATTTACAATTACTGAAACGGAGCTTAATGCCATAGCGGCAGAAGCAATCATAGGGTTGAGTCTGCCGATTGCGGCAACTGGAATAGCGATAGTATTGTAACCAAAAGCCCAAAACAGGTTCTGCTTAATTATTTTCATGGTTAAAGTGCTGAGTTCAACGGTTTCCGCGACTTTAGCAATGTCGCCATTAACCAAGGTTAAATCAGCAGATTCAATAGCAATATCAGTTCCATGGCCAATAGCAAAGCCGACATTAGCCGCTGCTAAGGCAGGCGCGTCATTAATGCCGTCGCCAATCATGCCGACTGAGCCGCCTTCATTTTGTAGGCGGTGGATTTCTTGTAGTTTTTGTTCGGGTGATGCATGAGCGATGACCGTTTTAATGCCCACTAAATCAGCAACATGATGTGCCGTTGCACTAGTGTCGCCAGTTACTATTAAGGTTTCGATATTCAGTTTATTAAGTGCCGCTATTGCTGCTTTAGCTGATTCACGAGGTTGATCTGCAATACCAAACAAGGCTGTTGCTCTGCCGTTAAATGCAGTAAATACTGGTGTTTTTCCAGACCCCCCTAAAGTGTCTGCATGAGGCATTAATTCAGAAATATCGATATTTTGTTCTTCTAGCCAAGCTTGATTGCCAATCAGTATTTGATAATGCCCGACTTTAGCTTTTAAGCCACGACCTGGGATAACATTGAAATCTTTAACAGCCTTAAATTCAAAGTCATGCTCCGCTTGCGCGTAATTAACAATGGCTTGCGCTAAGAAATGTTCGGAATTATGTTCAGCAGAAGCAATATGCGATAACAATGTTTCTTCGCTATGATCACTGATATTAATAAAGTCAGTGACTTGCGGTTTACCTTCAGTGATTGTGCCTGTTTTATCGAAAATAATTGCGGTTAAATGCGTCGCAGTTTCTAAACTTTCGCCATTACGGATGTACACACCGCGTTTAGCTGATTGCCCGGTACCAACCATAATCGCTGTCGGCGTTGCTAAGCCAAGTGCGCAAGGGCAGGCGATGAGTAATACTGTAATCGCATTGCTAAAAGCAAAACTAAAAGGTGCGCCCGCGGCCGTCCAAGAAACGAAGGTTAGTGCAGAAACAGCCATAACGCTGGGTACAAATACCGCAGAGATTTTATCAACTAATTTTTGTACCGGTAATTTAGAGGCTTGTGCATGATCGACCATGTGGATAATGCCGGCTAATACAGTATCCATGCCGATAGCGGTGGCTTTAATCGTTAATACGCCAGTGCCATTCACACAGCCGCCGATGACTTTATGTCCAGTCTCTTTAACTGTGGGCATACTTTCTCCCGTTACCATGGCTTCGTCAACAGTAGATAGGCCTGAAACTACCTCGCCGTCAGTTGGTATTTTTTCGCCGGGACGAACCAGTAATAGGTCATCTAATTCTATGTCATCAATGCTGATGGTAAATTCTTGACCGTCTTTCAATAAGGTCGCTGTTTGAGGCTGTAGGTCGATTAATTTTCTAATCGCTTCGCCTGCTTTTCCTTTAGCGCTTTCTTCCATATAACGCCCTAGTAAGACGAATGAAATAATGCTCGCGGCAGCTTCAAAATATAGGTGACCTCGACCTCTTAATAAGGAGGGTAAGCTATAACCATAAGCAGAGCCAACACCGATAGCAATTAAGCTATCCATATTCGCATTGCCCATTTTGGCTAGTTTCCATGCTTTAGTGAAAAATGTAGCACCGGCAACAAACACAACCGGCGTGGTCAGTGCGAATTGAAACCAATGGTAAAAACGACCTGCAGGCATTGCCATGCCAACGGCAATGACAGGAGCACTAAGGACGCTGGCCCAAATAAATCTTTTTTTAGCGCTGGCCAGGCGCAGGCGCTCCTTTTCTATCAACCCCTGACGCTGAGATAGCGTATCCATTAAATTAGCTCTATAGCCAACTTTCTCAATAATAGCGGACATTTCTTGGCGTGATAAACGGCCTTGAGCTGTCGCGATGGCTGATGCAAAGTTGACCGTAGCGCTGTGTATGCGTGGATCACGATTTAAGGACATTTCTAATAGCAAGGCGCAAGAGGCGCAACTCATTCCTTCAATCGCTAAGCTGATATCTTGCAAAGGAATGCTGAGGTCTTCAATGACGCTGCTTTTAGGCAGGCTGATCTTTTTCTTACCAATATTACCTAAAACCGTATCCAAAAGGATTAACAGATTTTGTTTAGGTAATGCTTGGTGATCAAAATAAAGCGTGACTGAGCCAATTTCAGGGACAGATTTGATGGCCTTTATTTCGGGGCGTTTTTTTAAAATAATTTCAAAAATGTAGGTACGCTCAGGATCTTTCTCTAGTATAGGAACAAGAATCCTTATACGGTTTTTCAGTTCATGAGCGAGTTCAAAATTTTTTGGCTGAAATGATTGCGTCATATTTAGCGTCAATTTTATTTGTTTTTGTTTTTAGAGCGAATGAATAAATACATCAGATAAAAAACGGTCAGCCACTGGTAGCGATATTTAAGCGGTTCTAGTAACCATTTTTTAGTAATTAATTTCCAGTGAGTTTTGACCAGAAATAGAATCAAAACATCATTAAAAAAATTAATTAGTGTTTTTTCAGGATTGGCGAGAATTTCAGGTTTTTTTTTCAAACCTAATTTTGTCAAAATGCCGATAGCTTGCGCTGTCTCTTTGGTTTCTGTGTATTTGTCTTTTGCCCAGCGCGTTCCTTTCCAGTCAGAAAAGGTACTTTTTATTAGTGAGGTTTTGGCTGGTTTTGCTTTGGGTATAAAAAAACCTTTATTTTCTAGGTCTGTGAGCAAAGCTAAGAGTTGTTTCACTAAGGCTTGAAAGGGGAGTGCCTCATCGACAAAGCGGATTGCGAGCTTTTTTTTGTTGCGATAGAGATTGACTTGATAAACGCCATCAATGTGATGAATAGCATCAGAAATGAAAGTGGCTATTTCAGGGCTGCATAAGCGTTCCGGGATTTGGAACCTTACATGGCCTGAAGATTTATAACGTAAAATAATTTCTTTTTGTATAGACATGTAAGTGATTGAGGGTATAGCTGAAAAGAATGCGAAAAATGGCTAATTTAGATATTTTAGGCTGTCTAAATAGCTGCGTGAACTACGAGTATATGGTTGCAATAAACCATAATATGCGTAGTTACGCTGCTAAGGTTTTCATGCAATACTATTTACTCTTGATCTTCTTTTGATTCTGCGACTAAATCTTCTAGATTTTCTTTTTGCTGTAGTACAAAATCTTTGCCTTTGCCGGTTACTGAGTTCACAGAGCCAATAATGTCTTTTCTGTGTTTATGTGCGTAGTAGCCTGCAACCATGCCGATACCAACTAAAAGAAGAGGGTGTTTTACTATTTTACTCATGATAGATTTTCCTGTTTGCGCGCCTGCTGACATGACAGCGCCTTTGATTAAAGTAGATGAGACTTCGTGTTTATCAAGACCTAGGTGGGCAATGTTTTTAGCGTGCTGGACAGTTGCAACCTGTTTACTATGATTATGAGCCATGTTAATAGTCCAATTAAAGAGGGTAGAAAGGGTTATTTTTTAGATTCATCAGGAAGTAGGTTGTCTTCATTGAGCATTTCATAAATACCCTGACAGCCTTCGCAACAAAAATCCTTTTTGCCTTCTTTCGTTAACAGTGTAAAGCCTTCGATTTCTACAGGGAGTCCGCACAAATCACATGGTTTTTTTTCATCAGCCATAGATATAAGTAATAATTTTGAGGGTTTAAAGCTAGAAACAAAACGAAATTCACTGGCTAAAGCGCAAGCCTAAGCTGGAAAGAGGACGTTTTAGACCTACATAAATATCGATAAAACGAATAGCTGCATTCTATCAGAAAATAAAGGCCGAATGACAGGGAATGTTAGCGTTTTCTATTATTGATGGCAATCAGCATCGGGAGGACAGGTTTTTTCTGCGGATAGACTAGTCGTCTGGCTTGGGTTGCAGACTTTTGTTGAGGCTTTCATGAGCGCGATGCGCATTGCACCTGTTAGGCTTGAGCCTATGCCTAAACGAGCAGCAAGGGCAGGAAGAACAATAAATGAGGCTAAAGCAAGCCCCGCGCCAACTAGTAGTGCGCCATTTGAAATTTGAGATTCTTGTTGTACTGATTGTTGGCTGCTCATGTTTTTATTCTTCTAGTGTTAGCAATGATTTATAAAGTAATGCAAGAGCAGTGCCATTTTTTAACTTATTGTTTTAATTTGTATATTATTTTTTTTATTGAAAAGGCTCTATAAAAGTATGGGATATAAAGTCATATAAATGGGTTATATGACATAGTTTAATTATTTTACAGTTATGGCTTATTCTCTGTCGCGGTTGGGTTACATCTTTTAGATGTAATGTTGGGTTGGAAAAGCACCAGCTCAACCTACGCGGCTTGTTATAAAAGGCGAACTTCAGTCCACTTAATATATAAATAATACTTTACATAAGTGGGCTAAAGTTATTTTTACAATTGCGGCTTATTCTCAGTGTTTATAGGGTCTCAGACACTGCGCAAACGAAAGTTTTTAAATATTCAGTTTCTGGAATAGAGAGGTGAATCGGGTGATCCGGTGCTTGCCCGCCAGTTGCTAAAACGGTGATATTTCTATCGATATGACGCGCGGATGAGCGTAAAATTTCATGTAGATTTGCTTTGCTCAGGTGGTAAGAGCAAGAAGCAGAAACTAAGATCCCATCTTTGGCTAATACTTGTAAAGCAAGATGGTTAAGGCGGCGATAGGCTTCGTAGCCTGCTTTGAAATCTTTCTTGCGTTTTACTAAGGCAGGTGGATCTAAGACGATAATGTCGAAACGTAAATTATCTAAGCGTGCTTGTTTTAAATATTCAAAAACATCACTTTGTACAAACTGCATTTTATCGCTGACTTGGTTAAGTTGCGCATTTTGCTCGGCTAAAGCAATGGCTCCAGCTGAAGCATCGACACAAGTTACTTGTTCAGCGCCATTCATTGCTGCCGGAATGCCCCAGCCACCAGCATAAGAAAATAGATCTAAAACTGTTTTTCCGGGTGCTATTTTAGCTAAATCGGCACGACTACTGCGATGATCATAAAACCAGCCAGTTTTTTGCCCACCAACAATATCAATTTTAAATTGCGCGTTATTTTCTTCGATAATGAGTTGTTCAGGTAACTCACCGTAGGCTAATTCGGTTTCCATTGATAAGCCTTCTAGTTCTCTTTGGGGGTTATCATTTTTCAACAAAATAGCGCGTGGTTGCAATAATTCGACCAATACTTCAATCAATGGCTCTTTTTGGCGCTCCATGCCAGCTGTAGTGATTTGCACGGATAAGACATCACCAAAGCGGTCAATCACTAAGCCCGGTAAACCATCGCTTTCACTAAATATTAGGCGATAAAAAGGTTTGTCATAAAAAAGTTCACGTAAGGATAGTGCCTTGGCTATGCGTGCGGTAAATATTTTCTCACCTAATTTTGCGCTCGGTTTGCGCGATAGCATGCGTGCACAAATCAGAGTGTTCGGGTTTAGGTAGGCCGATCCTAAAATTTTGCCATCGCTTGCCGTGACGCTAACTAAATCACCCGCTGTAAATTGTGTTAGTGGGCTGCGTTTAGTATCAACTTCATTACTGAATACCCAGAGATGACCTTGGCGTAAGCGTTTGTCTTCATTTTTTCTTAGAAATAATTGAGGGTGAGCCATATTGAGGTATCCGTGAGGTAAATTTGGCTATTATAGCGAACTACGGAGAATCTCGTATGAGCTTGTTACTGCAATGCGATTTGATAGCCGCCAATATTTTTATCGGGTACAGCAATTAATAGATCTATATCGAATGTGCTGTTACTGGCTAATTGCGGTGAAGAGTTGTTATTGTCGATGTAATCTTTCGGAGTGAATATGCGTTGCGCAATAATGCCTCCATGTAAATTTTGTAGATTTAAGTTTAGGTTGGGTAGGGTTTGACTGAAATTGGCGTGATTTATAAAACTGACTTGCAGTCGGTAATTCCCATTTTCTATCGGAGTGAATGAGCTGCCAATGGTAGTAAATTCTGAGATATTTTTATAATGTGGAAGAGGGTGGTTTATGGCGACACTCATTGTTTGTAGCCAGGGCCTTATTTGTGCTGACTGTGCCAAGCAGTAGCCCTTGAAATAATAAACCTGATAAGCCAGTAAAAGTGCGCCTAAAAGGCAGCCGGTGAGCCACAATTTAGAATGAGAGTTTACTGGTTTTTGCCAGGCGTAAGGTTCTATTTTTCTGTCATCAACTGTATCAATAGTTTTGGGTGGATTATCAGTTAATGAGGTGCGTGGATTGAATGGATTTTTACATTGCGAGCAAATGACTTTGCCACGTTTTTTTTGCAGTTGCTTGGCGCTAATTTCCTGGTAGTTTTGACACTTAGGGCAAACTGCGTACATAGCCTTATTTTTTAACACCGTCTAAGCGGCACCAGTCATCTTGAATACTTGGCGTATTCATTGTGAAATTTTCTTGATAGACGCTACTGACAGAGTCCGCCTGTTCTTTTAAAATACCAGATAACACCAACTCACCTTGAGGGCGGACTAAGGTGCTAATAGAGGGCGATAATTCGATTAAAGGCTTGGCTAAAATATTAGCTAAAACAAGGTCAGCTGCAAATGCCGTAAAGTCTTCTGGTAAATAAGTTTTTATTTTTGAGCTGACTTCATTTTTTTCAGCATTATCCACAGTAGCGATTAGAGCTTGCGGATCTATATCAATGGCGTGAGCTTCTTTTGCGCCGAGTAAAACAGCGGCTACAGCTAAGATACCTGAGCCACAACCAAAATCAACCACTGTTTTTCCGGTAACATCATGGCTAGCTAACCATTCTAAGCAAAGTGCGGTCGTGGGGTGTGTGCCTGTGCCAAAAGCAAGGCCAGGGTCGAGAATTAAGCTAACGGTATTAGGGCTAAATTGTTCTTGACCCGTAGGGTAGACCCAGAGACGATCGCCAAATTTCATTGGCTTGTAATGTTCCATCCAGGCACGTTCCCATACTTGATCTTCTAACACTTCTGCATGCCAATTTTGCATGATTCCGTCTGGAAATTGCTCGAATAGTAGGGTTTTAATTGATTCGGGCGATGCGTCGAGCTCAAATAAAGCGATGGTTTGAGTATGCTCCCAAATCCTAGTTTCACCGATATTGGGCTCATAAACGGGCTGAGATTCAGCGCTCATATAGGTAACGGAGACAGCACCTAGTTCGCTAAAAAAATCAGAAATATCGGATGCTGACGCTTCGTTACTTACGACAGAGATTTGATGCCAAGCCATAATGAATTGTGTAGAGTGGGTTTAAGTCAATTGCTGTGGGTAGGGGCGTTTAGGTTAAATTTAGTAGCTTTCGTTTGTAGGGCGTGCCTTTGGTTCGCTAATGGGATTTGAGCAAATGGCGGACTGAAGTCCGCCCTACGGGGGAAGCATTTCTTTTTAACTCATGCCTAGTTTCTTTTCTAAATAATGGATATTTTGACTGCCTAGAGCGAATGCATTGTCGGCCATAATATCTTGCTGTAATGGGATATTAGTTTTAATGCCGTCAATCACCATTTCGCTTAATGCCGTTTTCATGCGCGCAATAGAGCTAGCTCTATCTTCGCCATGTGCAATGAGTTTACCAATCATGGAGTCATAATAAGGCGGTACTTTATAGCCGTTATAAATATGCGTTTCACAGCGAATACCTGGGCCGCCCGGCATATGGAAAACGTCAATTGTTCCAGGGCAAGGCATAAAAGTAACAGGGTCTTCAGCATTAAGGCGACATTCAATCGCATGGCCGCGTAAAACCACTTGATCTTGCGTGTAAGACAAGGGCTCGCCAGCAGCAATACGTAATTGCTCTTTAACAATATCAATACCTGTAACCATTTCGGTAACGGGGTGTTCAACTTGAACACGTGTATTCATTTCGATAAAGAAAAATTCGCCTTTTTCGTATAAAAACTCAAAAGTCCCTGCACCTAGATAGCCCATATCAACACAAGCTTGCGCACAACGCTCGCCGATGAATTTACGTTGCTCTTCAGTAATGCCTGGTGCTGGTGCTTCTTCAACGACTTTTTGGTGGCGACGTTGCATAGAGCAATCGCGCTCACCTAAATGAATGGCATTACCATGAGAGTCAGAAAGGATTTGAATTTCAATATGGCGCGGGTCTTCAAGGAATTTTTCCATGTAGACCGTAGAATTACCAAAAAATGAACCAGCTTCTGATTTGGTTAAGGCAATTGAACTGATTAATGCACCTTCAGTATGTACAGTCCGCATACCACGACCACCACCACCGCCTGCGGCTTTGATGATAATAGGATAGCCAATTTCGTGAGCCATTTTTAGGTTGGTTGCATTATCATCGCCTAAAGGCTCACCGTTTCCTGGAACACAAGGAATGCCTGATGCGATCATTGCTTTTTTGGCTTCGATTTTATCGCCCATTTTGCGAATAGTATCCGCTTCTGGGCCAACAAAAATAAAACCGCTTTGTTTTACTTTTTCAGAAAATTCAGCACTTTCTGCTAAAAAACCATAACCGGGGTGAATGGCTTCGGCATCAGTAACTTCGGCTGCACTAATAATTGCGGGAATATTTAAGTAGCTGTCTACAGAGGCTGCAGGCCCTATACAAATGGCTTCATCTGCTAGGCGAACATGTTTTAAATCACGGTCAGCACTGGAATAAACAGCAACGGTTTTAACGCCTAATTCACGGCATGCACGTAAAATACGTAAAGCAATTTCTCCGCGATTGGCAATAACTAGTTTATCGAACATGGTTATACCTCGCTGTTATTCAATGATGAAAAGAGGTTGGTCATATTCAACTGGTTGTGCATTTTCGATCAAGATCTGTTTGATCGTTCCGCTCTTATCAGCTTCAATTTGATTTAGAATTTTCATTGCTTCGATAATGCAGAGCGTGTCACCTTCTTTAACTGAGTGACCTACTTCAACAAATGCAGCAGAGCCAGGTGAAGCAGAACGGTAAAAAGTACCTACCATTGGAGATTTAACCGCATGACCAGAAGTTTCTGGTGCAGCAGCTGGGGCGCTAGCAATTGCTGGTGCGCTGGCTGCAGCAGCTATTGCAACAGGTGCGGCGGTCATAACGGGTGCAGCAGTTTGTGAGTAACGGTTAATGCGCACTGACTCTTCGCCTTCGGTGATTTCAATTTCAGCGATGTCAGATGCTTCAATAAGTTCGATCAGTTTTTTTATTTTTCTAATATCCACGATTTATTTTCTCTCGAGTAGTGTCTGATGTGCAGCCTGTAAGGCCAATTCGTATCCTAATGCGCCAAGTCCACAAATAACTCCCTGAGCAATATCAGAGAAATAGGAGTGCTTACGAAATGGCTCCCGTGCGTGGACATTGGATAGATGGACTTCTATAAAAGGAATTTTTGTTGCTAACAAGGCGTCACGAATGGCGACGCTAGTATGGGTAAACGCAGCAGGGTTGATAATGATAAAGTCAACTTGATCTGCAAACGCTTGATGAATCAGTTCGATAATTTCATGTTCAGCATTGTTTTGCTCAAAGTTGAGCGAGTGGTCAAGTTTTGCAGCAAGCTCTTCGGTGCTGTGCTGTATATCACTGAGGGTTTTATTGCCATAAAGTCCCGGCTCGCGAACACCGAGTAAATTAAGATTAGGGCCGTTAAGAATAGTGATTTTTGCCATGAGGAACAGGGGATTTTATTGTTATTATTATTGTTGTTTTTATAAAAGCAGTCTAATTTTGCCTAATTTGCGTGATTTTGTCCAGATATATGTTATTTAACAACAGTTAGCGACAAAATAGCTCGTTTCTTTATGACTTTCTTAACATATTGCAGGGCTGGGAATGACTTACTTTTTGTCAGTGAGTACTGGTGACTAAAAGAATAATGATTAAAAATACCGCACTCCTAAAGGCGAACTACTCATTGCGTTAAGATTGAAATTATTTAATTTTCAATCGTTATGGGCTTTGTCGGTTCTTGCTGTACAAGCGGGTCGATAATCTGACGAATTTTAGTTTTAGATAAGTCACCGGGATGACGAAAAATAATCTCGTTATTGGCGTTTACAATAAGGGTAAAAGGAACCGCATTGACCACATTTCCTAACTGTTTAGCAAGTTGTTGGCCCTCTACTTCAGCCATAAGAATAGGGTAGTTGATGTCGATAAAAGCGAGGTAATCAGCGACTAATTCAGGGGTGTCAATGGCTATACCAATAAACTGTACATTTTTATCTGCATATTCGTTTTGTAGAGCAATGAAATCAGGTATTTCTTTCAGGCAAGGCGGGCACCAAGTTGCCCAAAAGTTAATAATCAGAATTTTGCCGCGCCATTTTGAGATAGGCGTTAGTTCGCCTGCTAAATCTGCCAAGGAAAAATCTATTAAAGGCATAGGAGCTAATACTTGTTGCTCTTTTTGGCTTTGGTGGTTGGCGAATAAAACGCTAATTAATATCAGGAATATAAAAATAAAGGCAAGTAAGGGTTTAGGCATTATGACAGGGTTACATATTCATTGAGTAAAGTGGCATTTGTATGGTCGTCTTTATAGGTGTCTTTGATTTTTATGATTTCAGGCAGAAACTCATTAAACAGCTCAACTAAGGATGGGTCAAAATGCTTACCCGATTCCATGTTAATTAATTCCACAGCACTTTCAATGGTCCAAGCTTTTTTATAGGGGCGTTGCATAGTGAGTGCGTCAAAAACATCGACAATAGCAACAATTCGCCCGTAAAGGTGAATGTCGGTTCCAGATAGTCCATTAGGATAACCGCTACCATCCCATTTTTCATGATGCGACAATGCGATAATAGCGGCTTGTTGCAATAATTTATTTTTCGAGCGATTTAAAATGCGCTCACCAATCAAGGTATGTTGTTTCATGAACTCCCATTCCTTGCCTTCTAAACGAGCTGGTTTAAGTAAAATAGCATCAGGAATGCCAATTTTACCGACATCATGCATAGGCGCGGAATAAAGTAGTTTTTCTGCTTCTCTGTCATTCATGCCCATGGCTTTCGCTAAAGAGGCCGAGTAATGGCCGACACGAATCGTATGCATGCCAGTTTCAGAGTCACGAAACTCAGCGGCATAGCCCAAGCATTCAATAATTTCTAGTTGAGATTCTTGTAATTCTTCATTTCGTTGCTGGACTGTCTCTAGTATGGTTTTTGTATAACTGGCCGACTCTTGGCTACTCAGTTCATTGATAATCAGATGATGCAGACGATATAAAAATTCCGCAGGGTCAACGGGTGAATTAATAAAGTCTTTTGCTCCAGCATTAATGGGTGGGATATGTGCCTGCTCATTGTTAATTAGAAAGATTGGCGGTAATGCTGTGGTCGGGTCTAAGACTTGTAGGTGTGTGTTTAATTTTTCTAAAGTACAGTCATGCGCTGGACCAAAAATAATAAGATCAGGCCGAGTCGATTGATAAAGTGCTAATGCTGTTTTTGCATCCGTTGCTTTTTGTGTTTTGTAGTAGTTGTTGCTATGTAGCAAATTACTAATGCTGCTGAGCTGATCGTCACCGATAATCAGTAAAATATTGGCATCGGTAACATCTAACAAATCACTGATCATATTTGATTCCTTTCGCTACTTATTCAGTTTTGTAATGGATAACTTAAAATTTGTAGCCTATACGGAGTAAATTGCATATGAGCTATATCGTACCGTTCAGCCCCCCCCCTAGAAAACATCAAAACATCTTGTCATTCCTGCATGCTTTTAGCAGGAATCTATATCAACAAACAGATTCCCGATTAAACACTTCGGGATGACGATGTTTTTATGAGGGTTTGTGAACAGTTACGCTACATCATTTTCAGGAATACACATTCAATAAAACCCGAAACTGTAGGTTATGTAGCACCGTCAGTCCTCAACGGACTGCGGTGCTTGCTGATATTATTAAATTTCGATTCCTACGGAAATATAGTTGTCTTAAACCTTAGGTAAATGGCCCAGAAACGCCTCAGCATCTTGATAACCAATAATGCGTAAATCACCTTGTTCTTGCCCATCTAAACTAAAAAACAATATAGCAGGTGGTCCCACTAAATTAAAGGCTTTTAATAAGGCTTTATCTGCAAGCGTATTTTTAGTGACATCGGCTTGTAATAGAACAAAGTTAGACAGTGCTTGTTTAACTTCTGGTTTACTCAAGGTATAAGCTTCCATTTCTTTGCAGCTGATACACCAGTCTGCATAAAAATCTAACATCACCCATTGCCCTTTAGCTTTGGCGCGTTGGATTTCTTGTTTTAATTCAGATAGTGATGCTACTTTTTTAAAGACAGGAGGCGTTTCGGCTTGTGCCCCTGCCGCGCCCATAGATAAACCTTTTAACGGTTGCAAGGGGTTACTATTGCCTGCGCTAAGGCCAACTAAAATCAGTAATCCATAAGCGAGCAAGATAACGCCAAAGCCTTTCCATAGCTTATGCCAGCCACTATCAACGCTAGGTAATGGATCTAAAGCGCGCAGATAAATAGCTGGAATGATGAATAGGATTGCCCAGAAAAACATAATGATTTCAGCCGCAAGCACTCGTTCCAGCATCCAAACGGCAACAGCTAGCATAATGACGCCAAACACGGATTTGCTAGCATTTAGCCAATGTCCTGCCCTAGGTAATAAGCTGCCAGCAGAAGCGCCAATAATTAATAGTGGCACGCCCATGCCAAAGCCCATGACAAATAAAGCCGAGCCACCTAAAATCACATCGCCGGACTGGCCTATATACATAAGTGCAGCAGCTAGTGGTGCGGCGACACAAGGGCCGACGATTAACGAAGAAAAAACGCCCATTAATCCGGCACCTAAATAAGAGCCATCACGATGTTTATCACTTGCATTATGTAAGCGCGATTGTAGAGACTTGGGTAGCTCTAAATGATAAAAATCAAACATCGCCAGTGACAGCAGAATAAAAATTCCACTAAACAGATAAATAATCCAAGGCGCTTGAAACGTTGCTTGAAGATTACTTCCAAATAATGCCGCTAGAATACCAAAAACGGTATAAGTAATAGCGGATGCTAATACAAAACTTAGTGAAAGCATAAAGGCTTTGCGGCTACTGATATCTTTACCTTGACCCACAATAATCCCCGATAAGATAGGAATCATTGGAAAGACGCAAGGCGTAAAAGCTAGTAATAAGCCGAAACCAAAAAAGCTTAATAACGTGAGCAAAAAGGAATCTTGCTGTAAAGATTGAATAATCAGGTCTTGTTCTGAGCTAGCTTTTTTTTTTGCCTGAACGACTGGGGCAGAAGAATTGTTTGCGACTATTTCAGGTAACAATAACGTAACGGTCTTATCCATTGGTGGATAACAAACGCCACGCTCAGCACAGCCTTGAAATTTTGCGCGCAAGATAATGCTATGTTGGGCAGTATTCAAACGCTCAAGAGGAACAGTAAAAGCTAAGTTATTATGCAGGATTTCGACATCACCAAATGCCTCATCAAATTTTGGCGTGCCATGAGGAATCTCATAATCAAGTAATTTACTATTATCAGAACCGAGTAATTGCAGGTCTATTTTTTCTCTATAAAGGTAATAACCTTCTGCTATTTGCCAATTAACGCTTAGGTTTTGACCATCCTTGACCAAAGCTGAAAATTGAAATGCTTCTTCAGCAGGTAATAATTCAGCTTCTTGTTTAAAAAGATTTAACCCTAACTTAAAACTATTGCTTAGTTGTTGTAACGGATTTGAACTACTTTCTGCCGCTGGTGTTTTTTTTTCTGGCAGTTGGATTGTTAGTATTGTTCGTTGTGGAGGGTAACAAATCCCCAAATCAGCACAGCCTTGATATTTTACCAATAAAGAAAAGGAAGTTGCTTCTTCAGGGCATTGTAGAGTTAATCTGCTCTGTATATTATTGCGATAAATAATCACATCACCAAAATACTTATCGGCCTTAACTTTGCCTGCGGGTAAATCGGCGTGTTCAATTGTTATTGCCTCAGTTTTTGAGGTAAATAACATTTTATTGCGATATAAATAATAACCTTCAGCAATATCCCACGAGATTTGCAGATTGCCATCTTCGGTTGTTTGTGCGGAAACCTTAAAGGCTTGTTCTGGTGCCAATAAGTCGTCAGGATCAATTGCGAAAGTGAGCTGACTAAACAGAATAAAAAAGCAGGAAAGAACTATTTTAACGTGGTGCATGAAGTGATCCATTGTAAATAATCAGGTAATCCATTGTCGATGGAGAAAGTAATGATTTCGGGTAAATCATTAAGGGTGCAACTCTAATGATACAGTAGGGCGGACTTCAGTCCGCTTTTTTAGCACTAGCGGACTGAAGTCCGCCCTACGATTTCTAGGTGCTCCGCCTTAAGTGTATAGCCAATTTGTCGCACCATGATGTGCTTTTGTAATGAAAATAGCGCAAGGTAAAAGCGACCTTATTTAGCCTGTAGTATGCTATAAAGCGTAAAGAATACTATTTTTTTAAAAAAAAGTCCTCATGATAGAGGAATAGAACCCAAATTTAATACCTGATTAAATCGACGGGAAATTATTAATCCACACAAGAGAGTTACCCTATGAACCCTATACAATTTGTTTTCATCGCTTTTTTAATCATCCCTTTTGTGGAAATATACTTATTACTACAGGTTGGCGGAATTGTCGGTGTTTTCCCAACCATTGCCTTAGTTGTGTTGACCGCAATTATCGGGGCAGGATTATTAAGACAACAAGGCTTAGCTACTTGGCAGCGCTTTCAAGATAACTTAGCCAAAGGCACATTACCCGCTTATGAAATGGTCGAAGGCCCGATATTATTAGTCGGTGGCGCGTTATTATTAACGCCAGGTTTTTTCACCGACATCATAGGATTTGCCTGCTTAATTCCACCGATGCGTAAGAAAATTGCCCAATACATTATCGAAAAACGCTTAGTACAGGCTGGCGTGCCGCCGCATCAACAGCCAAAATCTCAGCCTGATGTTATTGAAGGCGAGTTTAGAAAAGAAGATTAAGAAGTAGGGCGGACTTTAGTTCGCCTTTATGCACACAACGGCGGGCTAAAGCCACGCCCTACAGCTTATTGAAAACTATCCCCCTTCGAGAACAGCAAATGAAAAAAACACTCACCCTTTGCGCCCTACTCACTGGCGCATTAATGCAAAACGCACCGGCAGAAGAGCTTGACTGCATCACTACATCATGGAAATTAATTGGAGCTAATCATAAGATTTGTGTGCAAGCCTTCGATGATCCAAAAGTTAGCGGTGTCAGTTGTCATATTAGCCAAGCTAAAAAAGGTGGGTTAAAAGGCACATTTGGTTTGGCCGAAGATCCCTCCTTATTTTCCCTTGCCTGCCGTCAAGTTGGTCCTATTGCTTTTAAAGAGAAGCTAGACAAACAAGAAGAAGCATTTAGTGCCGATACCTCACTATTCTTTAAAGAAACGCGCGTAGTTCGACTCTTTGATAAAAAGCGTAATACCCTCGTTTATGTTGCTATCAGTCGTAAAATCATAGATGGCGCACCGGCAAATAGTCTATCAACGGTACCCATTATGCCGTGGCGCGAGTAAGGCGTGAAAAGTACATATGATGCAAAATTTGTATTCCCTGAAAGCCTGTATGAAGCTTGCGGGATACAGGAAAAACAGACTATTTACTTCCCAGTATTTCGCTATAGTTTCGGGTCTTATTAAAGATCGAATCCATAGTACAAATATACTTGGTAGCGGTAAGGACTAATATTGAATAGGAACAAAGGCACGAAGCGCATCCATTAGGAAACAATGTGCTTCGTGCCCCAGCTAGAATCAAACTGCACAAGGAAAACAATGGATCGTTTCGATAGGATATATCGGTTACACGGACTACTTAGCGCTCACCGCACGCCCGTTGCACTTAAGCAAATCATGGAGCAGCTAGAATGCTCTAAATCTACTGCTGATCGCAGCATTGAAACCTTGCGCGATTCTCTCAATGCCCCGCTAGAATATAACCGTGAAGCCAATGGCTATTTCTATAATCAGCAATCGCTTAATAAACCTTATGAATTGCCAGGCCTCTGGTTTAACAGTGAGGAATTACATGGCTTATTAATTTGTCAGCAAATACTGCACAATATAAGCCCCGGGATCCTCAGCGAGCAGATCGAAGCATTGCAGCAACGCATCAATGAAATGCTCAGCAAAGAAAATAGCCCGCAGCCCGTTATCGCCGACAAAATTCAGTTCACCACTGTAGGCCGGCGGCTTAAAGACGATAGTTATTTCAAGCGACTCGCCACCGCACTCTTTAGTAAGCAACAAATACGTATTCAATATCATGCCAGAGGTAATAATGGCGAAAACAGCGAGCGAATTATTTCCGCACAAAAACTCATTTACTACCGTGATAATTGGTATTTAGCCGCCTACTGTCACAAGCGGAATCAACTACGCATATTCTCAATTGATAGTGTCCACTCAGCAAAAATATTGGATAAAACTGCGCTACAAACTCCCGATAACCAATTACAAGACTTCCTGCATTCTGCCTACGGTATTTTCACCGGCAAAGCCGAGCATACGGCTGAATTAATCTTTAGTAAAAATCGAGCCAACTGGGTTGCTGATGAGCTGTGGCACCCAGAACAACAAGGTAAATGGCTAGGCAATGGCAACTATCAACTGAGTTTTCCCTTTAGTGATAGCCGCGAGTTAATCATGGATATTCTCAAACATGGCGCAGAAGTAAAAGTGATTGCACCTGTATTTTTAAGAGAAGCAGTCATGGCAGAAATCAATAAAATGCAAAAAAATTACCACTGCCTCACCAAATGAGGCAGTGACTGTGGATAATGAAAATATCATAAAGATACCAAGGGAAATATTTGATGGAACAACTCACCGACCTAAAAGCCATACTGCATTCTAAACGCGCAAATATTTACTACTTAGATAAATGCAGAGTGATGCAAAAAGATGGGCGCGTTTTATACCTCACCGAAGCCGATACCGAAAAACAATATTGGAATATCCCGATAGCCAATACCACCTGTATTTTACTGGGGACAGGTACCTCCATTACCCAAGCCGCAGTTAGAATGCTCGCTTCAGCAGGGGTTTTAATTGGCTTTAGCGGCAGTGGAGGAACGCCCTTAATTGCCGCCAATGAAATTGAATGGTTCACCCCACAAAGCGAATACCGCCCCACCGAATACATACAAGGCTGGATGGCATTTTGGTTTGAAGAAGACAAACGGCTAAAGGTTGCCAAACAATTTCAGCAGCAACGGGTTAGCTACTTACAAAAAGTATGGGGCAAAGACCGAGATCTAAAAAACGAAGGCTTCACGCTAGATAATTTAGCCATAAAACAAGCTCTTGAAAATTTCAGTAATAAAATTGACCACTGCCAGAATGTCACCAATTTACTCTTAGTGGAAGCTCAGCTCACCAAGTCTCTCTACAAAATAGCCGCCAATAACACCAAACAAAAATACTTTACTCGCCAGCATGACAGCATCGACGATGCCAACGCCTTTTTAAATCATGGCAATTACTTAGCTTATGGATTAGCCGCAACCACGCTTTGGGTGTTAGGTATTCCGCACGGGTTTGCAGTTATGCATGGTAAAACGCGGCGTGGCGCATTAGTGTTTGATGTTGCTGACTTAATCAAAGATACCTTGATATTACCGTGGGCGTTTATTTGTGCCAAAGAACAGGCCACCGAACAAGAGTTTAGGCAACAATGCCTACAAAACTTCACCCAACATAAAGCCCTAGATTTTATGTTTGAAGCCGTTAAACAAGCCAGTTTAGAAGGTAAAGACTTGTGATGGATAAAGCTAGCTCAGTAGACGGATTTCAACCACAACAGTTAGAGCCAAAACGAATAATTGATCAGTGGCAGGATTCCCAGCAGACCTTTAATGACAGTGCCAGTTTATGCAAGCGACGATCTCTAGTCCAAAGGAAAGTATCTTTCGCTAAAAAAGTCGAAGCCAAAAGATGTAAATCAATAAAACCGGTCCCTTTGCCCATTAACGCATGCTTTTCAAGGCAATATAAAGCTTCATCATGTGTCGCCTCAGGTGCTTGTGGCAGATTTTTTAATAAATTCAAAAGTTGATTACGATTATGCAAACAGCCACAAGCCAGCTCACCTCGAATCATAGGATGCATCAGCACTTGATTTTGTTTAAGCAAGCTTATCAGCTGCTCATCTTTATCACGCAAATGATCAATCCAAATCGAGGTATCAACCAATATTCTCGACATTACTCAAACTCATCAGCTTGTCGACGGGGGACTTGCTCAAGATTGGGTTCAGAACCACCCAACAATGCCAGTCGTTGCGCACTCTCCCGTTCAATCAAAGCTTTTAAGCTTTCCCGTAATAATGCCGTTTTTTCATGGACACCTGTTAACTCAACCGCCTTGGCATATAGATCATCATCAATATTAAGTGTTGTACGCATAAATAAGCCTTGTTATGAATATGATAAGCATCAAATTAAACATCATTATATGTCGCTTTTGATGCCTAGCAACTTATTTACTGTATTGGGTGGTATATCATGATGGTCACCTTTGTCTCCCAATGCGAACATAAAGCCCTTAACCGAACACGTCGGGTGTTAGATGCTTTTGCCAATCGAATTGGTACAAATACATGGCAAACAGTTATTACGGATGAAGGCTTGCTAGCGGTTAAGAAATTACTGAGAAAATCAGCGACAAAAAATACTGCGGTGAGTTGTCATTGGATTAGGAGCCGTAGTAGGAGTGAGTTTTTATGGGTAGTAGGGAAAAAAGATGAATTTAATAATCAAGGGTATGTGGCGGTAAATTATACGCAGAAGGAAATAAGCCAATATATGGATAAAAACCAATTTCAGACCATCAATGTAATTCAATATGTTGCCACTATTTCAGCATTGTTTCATGACTTTGGAAAAGCCAATATACTTTTCCAAAAAAAATTAAAGCCTCAAAAAGATAAAGGAACAAAAAATTATGAACCATACCGCCATGAATGGGTATCCCTAAGATTATTTCAAACATTTGTAGGCAATAAAGCGGACGAACAATGGCTAGACGCATTAGCCCAAGTTGAGCGTGATGGATTTCCAGAATGCTTTAAGGATGGTGTGGATGGCAATGTTTCTGATAATCATCCCATTGATAATTTGCCTCCATTAGCCAAGCTCGTTGGGTGGCTAATTCTGACGCATCATAAATTACCGCTTTACCCAAAATGGAAAGAAAGTTCGCCACCTAATTTAACAAATGTTGATAATTGGTTTAGTGGTAAAGGTAGTGATTTTGACGCTATTTGGAACTCCCATAATTGCAACGACAAAGACGAAGATCTAAATAAACTAATAAAGAAAAACTGGACGTTTGAACAATTACCGATAGAAAGTATGCAGTGGCGATCTAAAGCTTGTTTGCTTGCCTCTGAAGCCAAAGTAAAATTACAACCATGGCTACAACAAGAAAATAATTGGATAGATGAACAGTTATTCACTACGCATCTTTCACGTCTTTGTTTAACCTTGGCAGATCATTACTATTCTTCGAAAGAAGATGTTACTCATGAATGGCGCAACCCAAATTATAAGGTTTATGCCAACACGGATAAAACGGGTGAATTAAAGCAACAGCTTGATGAGCATTTGATTGGAGTCGCTCATTATGCTCAAAAAATAGCTAAAGCATTACCTAAATTTAATGCCAGTCTTCGCTCACTAGGCAGTAATGATTTTCTTTCAGATTCTGTTCCTAAGGAAGATAAAGAAGCATTCGGATGGCAAGATGATGCAAAAAATTGTGCTAAAGAACTAAGTAAACTCAGTATTGAACAAGGTTTTTTTGGTATCAATATGGCATCAACAGGCAAGGGAAAAACCTTGGCTAATGCCAAAATAATGGTTGCTCTGGCAAGTGAAACGGGGCGTGTTCGATTTAGTGTTGCACTGGGTTTAAGATCATTAACTTTACAAACAGGACGAGAGTACCGAGATCAACTCGATCTTAGTGATGAGCATTTAGCTATTGCCGTGGGTGGTTCAGCAGTAAAACAATTGTTTGAAAATGAACACAACAAACGTTCAGATACTAAAGAACAAGATAGCCCACAAGAGACAGGAAGTGAATCACAAGATGAGTTTTTAGATAAAGATTTATATGTTGATTACACAGGTGATATTTATGAGCACAGTCTGAGTGATTGGACAAAGAAAAATGAATCATTAAATAAGCTGATTCATGCCCCTGTATTAGTGAGTACTATTGACCACTTAATGCCAGCAACGGAAGGTACAAAAGGCGGTAAACAAATACCTGCCATGCTGCGCTTATTAAGCTCTGATTTGGTACTAGATGAACCCGATGACTTTGGGTTAGAGGATTTACCTGCCTTATGCAGGTTGGTGCATTGGGCTGGGATGCTAGGCAGCCGTGTTTTATTGTCAACAGCGACTATGCCTCCCGCTTTAGCTTACGCTTTATTTCAAGCCTATAAAGCAGGCTGGGGCGAATATGCAAAAGCCAATATAGCCAATTGGAATGAAGAGATTGCTTGTGCTTGGTTTGATGAAGACAAAGACAGCTGTAATAACGGACAATATAAAGATTTTTCGCTGTTTAAAAAATCACATGAAAAATTTGTTAATAAGCGTACCAAATTTTTAAAAGCGAATGCTAAACCTCAACGCAAAGGCGTTATCGTCCCCGTTGAGAAAGCTGATGGTGAAAGTGAAATAAGCTGTATGGCGAGAGTGATACAAAAAAATATTATAAAGCTACACAAAGCACACCATCAAACTCAGGATAATAAAAATATTTCTATTGGCTTAGTGCGGATGGCTAATATTAATCCACTCGTTGCTATCACTAAGAAAATATTAAAAAGTGATGTGCCTGTAGAAGATACATGTATTCATTACTGTGTATATCACAGTCGTTATCCTTTGGCGGTAAGGTCACACCTAGAAAATAAGTTAGATAGAATTTTAAATCGTAAGAAACCTGATGAACTTTGGTTACAAGAGGAGGTGAAAAGCAAGTTACAAAGCCACCCTCAAAACAATCATATATTTGTGGTGATTGCTTCTCCTGTTGCTGAAGTAGGACGAGATCATGATTATGACTGGGCTATCGTTGAACCTAGTTCAATGCGTTCTATCATTCAATTGGCTGGGCGTGTTTTAAGACACCGAGCACACATTCCGACACAACCAAATATTGTATTACTGAATAAAAATTATAAGACACTTTCTAGTAAAGATTTAAAAAAAGATATTTGTTTTATAAGGCCTGGGTTTGAGTCCAGTGATTTAAAGGTAGTTAAATCACATGCCTTGGATGAAATCCTAAGCCTTGAACAGTATAAAGAGATTAATGCTATTCAAAGAATAGCTCTACCAGAAAAATATAATACTATTGATAACTGCTATCAGAATTTAGTTGAGCTAGAGCATAAGGCGTTGGCTCAACAATTACTTTCAGGCAATGAGCCAGCCAAAATATGGTGGGAAAATTACCCTCATTGGTGTGGTGAAGTGCAAAGACAGCAGCGATTTAGAGCTTCACCAAAAGATGAGGCTTATTATCTCTGTCTTAATGATGAAAATTCGTCCCTCTATTGGCAATGGAAAAATGAGGCTGTCTTTCCGCCAAAATTAGGAGAGCCGAGTGGTATAGAAATTAACGATAAGGTACAAATTGAACAGGGAAATAATAGTTATTTTTGGTTCGATTTGAGTGCAAAAAAAATCTATGCAGAATTAGCAAGTGATCCAGGTATTGATATTAATGACGTATTAGAAATTAGCCATCGTTTTGGTGAGGTACGTTTAATTGAATATGAAGATAATAAAACAGAGCGATACAGTTACCATGGAAATTTGGGATTGTATCAAGAAATAGGAGCTGATGATGAGTAACGAAGCGAGGCAGGCTGAAAGTTGGGAAGAAGTCATTAATAATTTCTTCGGGGAAAAGAAAGAAATAGATGAGCTAAAATACCTGAAAGATGAAATTAAACTAATGAACACCCAGTATAGTCAGGTAGGTTATTTTAATAATCCAGAGATAAAAGGGTTTTTTGATACAAAAAAATCAAAAGAACAAACAGATATTGAATTTCAAAGAGGTAAAGCATTAAAAATAGTAAAGCTATCAGAAAAGCCTGAGGGCGTTAATTTTCTTGAATCAATAAAAAAATACAAAATAAAATATCAGAAAATAAATGAAAAATATGAGCCACAAAGATGGTTGTCTGATAGTTCAAAAAATGCTTCAAGTGTAAGTTTTGCAACACATGTAAGTAAGCTAACCCACTCTAAGATTGATAGTCCTTCTTTGTATGATCAAATTGATGTAAAGAGTTCTAGTGTATTAACAACGTCTAGTTTAAAGAATAAAATAATTGATGGTGCAGTGAGTGGAAACCAGTTTGCACCGATCTTTCAATTTCTTGAGCTTGAGCATCAAGGTGAGAAATTGGCCAGCCAATTTTCTAATAAAAGTAATACTATTCTTGAATGCTTTTCTGAAAATAGTGAGCAGCTTACCGAGTGGAATACAGGTTTTAACCTCGCGTTATCCTCTAAGGAAAAAAGCAGTCACTCTTTAGCAAAACAAGTTTATTTTCCTATAAATGGAGAAAATGTATTACAAACAAGCTCATATCACCTACTTTGTCATCTTAAATCATCATCTCTTGCACATGCTATTTATGAAAATATATTTGATGATAAGCAAAAAGAACCTAGAGAACTAAGAGGGAAACATAAATTTTCTACAACAGAGACGGTTTCATTTGCTGGAAAAGCAAAAATAAGTGTAACAGCAAGTAACCATAGCAATGCATCGCAATTAAATGGCAAAAGGGGAGGGAAATTATTTTTATTTTCAACTCAACCACCCATATGGCAGAGTCAACTTAAAGCCCCTATTTATAAAAAATCACTATTTGATTATTTAGGTAATAGCCATATTACCGAAGATGTTAACTATCTACGTGAGTTTTTACTACGTTTTGAAATGCTTGGTTTAAGTATAAAGGACCCCAAGCGGTATAAGCATGTAGATCGCTGGGTAAATAGTATTATTGATGAAGTCTTATTTTATACCAGTAGCATTCAAACCATGCCCTCAGGTTGGACGACTGAGAAAGGCATAAAACTTAAAATAGAACACCAATATTTTCTTGATCCTTATCGAGCTGATGACAGTTTTCAAAATAAACGAGAGTCCTCTGATTGGCAAAATGTCATTTGTAATGACTTTGCCCGATGGTTAAACAATAAACTCAAAGGGCAAGATAAACAATTTACTCCACAAGCAGAGCATACCCGCATATGGATAAAACTCTTTGAAACACCTTTAAGAGAAGACAGTGAAAGTATTAAAGCAGAAGCAAAATACAGCCAACAAAAGGATAAGGTATGAGCCAATTTATACTGATAAACCGTATTAAAGTACAAAATGCCAATGCTATAGCAGGGTTCACGTGGGGATTTCCTGCTATTACCCACTTTTTAGGTTTTACTCATAACCTTGCTCGAAAGCTAGCAGAAGAGGGTCGGTTTAACGATATTTTATTAACAGGTTGTGCGGTTATTTCGCATGAGCAGTATGTACATACTTATCGTTCATCTTACGATTATGAATTTACTCAAAGTCGTAACCCACCTTATTTAGCCTCACATAACAAAGCGGATACGCCTCCTGTTATTGAAGAGGGAAAAATGAATCTGACAGTTTCATTATTGATTGGCTATCAAGGCAATATAGGTAATCGGCAAGAAAATTTTATCAGTTGGTTGGCAAAAAAATGTTTATTGCAACGATTAGCTGGTGGCACAATTCTTAACATTAAAAGCATAGAAACCCATACGCCTGAAAAAGATAATATCAGCCGTATAAAACGAAAATTATTACCTGGATTTGTATTAAAAGACCGTTCCAATTACTTAGAAAAACACTACTTTTCCTTGCAAGAAAACAATATGGGCGTTGAGTTATTGGATGCATGGCTTGATTTTATTACGCTCAAACAAAAATCTAGACCTAAATGCGAACTTATCAACAAGCACCTGAAAAACAATCATAAAATCCATATCAATGATCTGCAATATGCAGAATTATTAGAGGTATGGCAAACACATTTACAACAAGTCCCTTATCAGGAAGCAAGTATTCCTAATAAATTAAAAAATTATTTCAGTGAACTTGAAGAAGTCGGGGCAAATGAAAAACTCTTGAAGCAATGGCAAAACTATTGCTCTCCAACACAGGAAACACAAGCTGACTGGGAATATATTCGTAAACCAGAAGCAGGATTTTTAGTCCCTATTATGACTGGTTATAAAGCAATATCTCCTGTGTATAACAATACTGAGGTGGAAAGCACTAGAGACAATGAAACAGACGTTTGTTTTGTTGAGTCAGCTCATAGCATAGGCGAATGGCAAAGCATTCACCGCTTAAAAACAACAGAAGAACTCAATAGCTGTTTATGGCATTACCATTACGAAGAAAATTGGTATTTATGCAAGCACAGCACAGCACAGCAGCAAAAAGAAGAAGACATCAGTAATAGTAAAAATATAACTGAAAACCCAGATGATGACTTTTTATAATTAGACGAAATTATTTAATTTAAAATTAAGGAAAAAATATGACGATTAAACTACCAAGCTTACTTTCATTTGAACGCAAATTAGAAACTTCCGATGCTTTAATGTATGCGGGGAATTGGAATGATATTTCCATTGAAGAAAGTGAAGAAGGTAAACAGTGGAAAGGCATTGAAATAACCCCGCGCTTTAACCGCTCCACACAAAGTGCACACGGTATTGATGATGCAAAAAAATCTGAACCAAATCCTGTTTCATCGGGTGCTGATGATGCTAATTTGCCTCATAATAAAGATACCTTAAAGGTTAGCTATACTCTCCGAGTCATTGGAAATGTAGGTGAACCTTTTGCCTGTAACGAACCTAGTTTTGAAACAGGAATTAGTGAAAAAGTAGCGGTGTTTAAAGAAGAGAATGGACTAAAGGAATTAGCCGTTCGATATGCTTATAATATTGCTAATGGGCGTTTTTTATGGCGTAACCGAGTAGGGGCTGAAAGCATTACGATTCATGTTTTTAATGGTGAAGAAATAGAACCATTGGAATTTAAAGCTTATGATTATTCATTAAAAGATTTTGAGACAAACATTGATAATGGGGTTTTACAAAAACTCGTTCAGATTATTCAAAAAGGACTGAATGGTGAAAGTGATTTTGTTTTTATTAAAGTGAATGCTTATGTAAAGCTGGGGAATGGTCAGCATATATTTCCATCTGAAGAAATGAATATGAATGACAAGGGAAAAACTTTATTTAAAATGGGGGAGTGCGCCGCCATGCATAATGTGAAAATAGGCAATGCAATTCGCACGATTGATAATTGGTATGATTCTGCTGAATTCCCTATTGCCGCTGAACCTTATGGTTCTGTTACTCAGCGCGGACAAGCTTACAGAAAAACTAAAAATGACCTTTATACATTAATGGCTAACTGGGTTAAGGGCAAAGAATTAACGGATAATGATAAAAATTATGTGATTGCTAACCTTATTCGTGGGGGCGTTTTTGGTTTTGGAAAAAAGGCTAAATAATGAAATATTACCTAGACGTGACCTTACTGCCCGATGCCGAAGCCAATTTAGGCTTTCTCTGGCAAAAGGTTTATCAGCAAATTCATATTGCCTTGGCAGATAACAAAATTGCTGAAAATCAATCAGCGATTGCGGTTTCATTTCCTAAGTATGGAGATAAAGAATTTCCATTAGGTGATAAATTGCGCTTATTAGCCGATCAACAAGCGCAATTAGAGCAACTTGATATTGCCAAATGGCTAAACCGTTTAACCGATTATACACATGCCACATCCATTAAAAGCGTGCCATCATCAGTGAATGAGTATGCTTGTTTTAAACGAAAGGCTGTTAAGTCTGAACTAAAAAGGGCAGTCAGTTTAGCCAATCATTTAAGTAAGCCTGTTGAGGAAATAGTGAAATTCAGACAAGACAAGAGCTTAAATCAGAACAGCAAACTACCTTTTATTCATATGGAGAGCCAAAAACCAACCGAGACAGGGCAAAAAAATAAATTTCGTTTGTTTATTGAAAGACATTTATATGATTGCTCTGTAGAAGGGAATTTTGACTGCTATGGTTTAAGTAAAACAGCGACTATTCCGTGGTTTTAACCAAACCAATCCACAGTGTAGCAACTGGTGTACTGTGAATTATTGGACTTTAACCATACTAACCAAATAAGCCGATTATTTGAAATTTATTTTCGGCTTGCTTGGTAAATTTAATTGTCCAAGTTATTGTTTTTCATCAGTTGATCTAAAATAATCGCTTCGCCTGTTTTTTTATAACCAGAGTAGGCGTTATCTGCTAGATTAATTGCTTCTTGTTCGGACTGATAATCAAACATAAGGTTTTTTATTAACTCAGAAATACTGACTCCTTTTGCAGAAGCAAGAGTTTGTAATTGTTTTTCAACTTGAGGTTCTAAAGTAATCATATATTGAGCCTTTGAGGATATATTATAGAAACTGTAAGGTAGTTATCTGTTTAGTAGTGATATTAGAGCGGACTATTAAAAGTACAGATTGATGTTTTTTTGTAAATATTTAGACTTTAAATAAAATACTAAAGATTATAAATCAATAGCTTATTTGAATGTTACTAGGTGTGGTGGATGAAAGTAATTAGTTTAACAGAAATAAGAAAAATTTTAGTGAGGTTATATCTACGTTAGAAGATAGCTCAGGCACTATTTCTAAACAAGATAAAAATATTGCCGTTATGCTGTCACCTATAAGGTATCAAGAGCTTAAGGCGCTAGAAAATATTTTATATGGCAAAGTAGCAGAACTAACAATACAAGAAGGTTTAGTAACCAAGAAAGAAGTACAAGATTTATTGAGTAGTATTTAAGTGGAAGCTTAGAAAGCTTATCAGTAGGTGAGACGTATAGGCGTTATTTTAAATTTAGGGGAATCTCTACCACTGGAAACATTTGATTATTTTTGGCTAAACCAAACAGCTAGTGTCGTTGGAATCTAAAATACCCAAGTTTTTTAAGCTCTTTAACAAAATATAAAAATCAAACAGTTACAACTAGCTATAAAATAAAGGGTGAAACCAATATTTTATAGCTAAGCTTTTGTTGTAACTGTTTTTTTGTGCTTTATAATACTGTTCACTGCCGCACAGGCAGCTTAGAAACTTGAACATCACAAGCTAAGTGAACTGCGCAAGTTCACTGCCGCACAGGCAGCTTAGAAATGAATCAATTGCCAAAACGGGTCTATAGTTGTGTTCACTGCCGCACAGGCAGCTTAGAAATTTTACTACTTTTCCTTGAAGTTCATCAAGGGGTTCACTGCCGCACAGGCAGCTTAGAAAACTGGTTCCATGAGAATATTCCCATATTAAAAGTTCACTGCCGCACAGGCAGCTTAGAAACTCCAGCCCCAGAACCTCCACCAGTCGAACCAGTTCACTGCCGCACAGGCAGCTTAGAAAATCTCGAACCCACGTAGTTTGATTCGGAGCTAGTTCACTGCCGCACAGGCAGCTTAGAAAAGACTAAATCGATAATGGCTAACATATCAACCGTTCACTGCCGCACAGGCAGCTTAGAAATATTAATGATCCTATTGAACCTGAGCCTATTTGTTCACTGCCGCACAGGCAGCTTAGAAAATCCCAACAAGTAACATCAGGAGGAGGAGTAAGTTCACTGCCGCACAGGCAGCTTAGAAATCCGATTAGCTGCTTTCCATACTTGTGCATTAGTTCACTGCCGCACAGGCAGCTTAGAAATCCCTAGGCTTAACAACAATACTTACAGCAGCGTTCACTGCCGCACAGGCAGCTTAGAAATAAGCGCAAGACAGCGACAAGAAAACCGGCAAGTTCACTGCCGCACAGGCAGCTTAGAAATATATGTTAATAAGAAAAGATGATGATTATGAGTTCACTGCCGCACAGGCAGCTTAGAAATGATGATGAACCTTATGAACCGCCTTCAGTGAGTTCACTGCCGCACAGGCAGCTTAGAAAAAAACTTTAGGGAGCATTGATAATGCTTGATTGTTCACTGCCGCACAGGCAGCTTAGAAATGGTACGACAGTGACTATCTGCCTATTAACATGTTCACTGCCGCACAGGCAGCTTAGAAAAAAAGCAGCAGCAAAGGGCGTTTCACTATATTGTTCACTGCCGCACAGGCAGCTTAGAAAGTGCTTAGATGATATGAGCGCGGACGAATTGAGTTCACTGCCGCACAGGCAGCTTAGAAATGCCGATTTCGAATGGAAAGAATGCTCTGTAGGTTCACTGCCGCACAGGCAGCTTAGAAATAACGATATTGTCGCTGAGTTTGTTCTCAAGAGTTCACTGCCGCACAGGCAGCTTAGAAAAGAGATAGAATCTGGCAACTTGAAGGCTATTTGTTCACTGCCGCACAGGCAGCTTAGAAAGAACGATAATAAGCATTAACAGAAGGGGGAAAGTTCACTGCCGCACAGGCAGCTTAGAAAGTGCTGTTTAACTCAACCAGAGAGACCGGCTTGTTCACTGCCGCACAGGCAGCTTAGAAATGAGAAACGAGAGTTGCGAGTAATTGACAATAGTTCACTGCCGCACAGGCAGCTTAGAAATTACTTTCAAGCGCGGCGCTGGACTTGGGTAGGTTCACTGCCGCACAGGCAGCTTAGAAAAGAAGCAAGGTTAAAACCCACATGCTTAAACCGTTCACTGCCGCACAGGCAGCTTAGAAAGCTTAGCAAGCGTAACGAAAGTTTTGATTTGAGTTCACTGCCGCACAGGCAGCTTAGAAAGAGACGATTGATACGCTAAAGCCTTTTTTCGAGTTCACTGCCGCACAGGCAGCTTAGAAAGCTTAAAGCAGATAAGAAAAAATCAATTCACCGTTCACTGCCGCACAGGTGCATATTCGCACCCATCATGAACACCCATTCGCAAGCATCGTGAACACGGATTCTTATCGAACGTGAACACCTAACCGCAGCTGATCGTGAACACTTTTTGTGTGGCTTGCGAATGGGTGTTCACG
>Ga0209290_1000043_pt1 | contig 120841 bp, 97 predicted proteins | sample EN1Hudsemesocosm_2_FD_184632 | JGI IMG/M metagenome (GOLD analysis project Ga0209290, IMG submission 184632) | Methane-oxidizing microbial communities from mesocosms in the Hudson Canyon - EN10B Hudson Canyon (SPAdes) (version 2) | ecosystem: Environmental > Aquatic > Marine > Cold seeps...
AGGTCTAAGGCTATTTTATTATATATATGGTTCGTTAGCGAACTAAGGTTATTGCAAGTTATAGTGATATGAATTGAACAGGAGTGATAAACAATGAAGGCTGTATACCAAACACAGTATGGCAAAAGTGATGTCTTGCAGTACGGCGAACAAACGAGTCCCGTGCTTAAAGCAAACGATATACGGATTAAAAATCATGCTTCCAGCGTGAATCCTCGAGACTGGATGATTCGAAGTGGTCGATATCAATTACAGTTTCTAGTGCCATCTTTTCCGCTTATTCTAGGCAGTGACTTTGCCGGAGAGGTCGTCGAAATAGGTAATAAGGTAAAAGGGTTTAACATTGGAGATAAGGTCTTTGGTATGAAAAATCCCTCAGAAGGGCTAGCGACTTATTCTGAAGAGGTGGTTGCATCAGCGAAAAATATAGCGCTCATTCCCAAAAATATTTCTTATACTGAGGCGGCTGGAGTGCCTTTATGTGCACTCACCGCGTGGCAGGCCTTAGTGAATAAAGCGGACATGAAGAAAGGATCGAAGGTTTTAATTATCGGCGCGTCGGGAGGGGTAGGTAGCTTTGCTGTACAAATTGCCAAAGCGCTTGGTGGTGAAGTGACGGCGGTGTGTAGTCAAGGGAATGCTGCAATGGTGGCAGACTTAGGCGCGACGGAAGTGATTGATTATCATCAGCAAGATTTCCTAAAAAAAGAAGACTGCTACGACATTATTTTCGATACCATTGGTCGTCATAGTCTAAGTAAATGCTCAGCTAGAATGAACCCAGGAGGGATCTACGTCTCGACCATACCGAGCCCAAATAACCTGAAGGCGATGGCGGCGACAAAACTTAAATCGCTAATTTACAAGGCCTGCAAAAAGTCCATGCTGGTGATGGTGAAATCAGATGGAAGTGATCTTCAAAATATTGCCCAATTAATTCTTGCTGGCCAGGTTAGACCTACTATCGACAAGGTCTTCCCCATTCAGCGCGTCGCTCAAGCCCACGATTACAGCAGAAGTTTGCGTGCGAAGGGCAAAATTATTTTAGATATTCAATAAACTAGAGAAGGGCGTTTTGATGAGTATAAGCATGTCCAAGCCAATGACAGAGTCGTTTGAATCTCGCTTGTGGCGATGGGGTGGAAACTTTTTTCCTGCTTATCGTCGGACAGGCGCTAGTATTACATATGTCGCAGCTGATTTTCATGAGGTACACATTAAAATTCCTAGTAACTGGAAAACTAGAAATCATATGGGCATCACGTGGGGCGGTGGTTTATACAGCGCCTTAGACCCTATATATGGTGTAATGCTATATAAAATACTGGGTGGACAATATCGAGTGATTGATCGAACGGCTTCAATACATTTTAAGCGGCCGGGAAAAACGACCTTATTTGCCAGGTTTAGATTGAGCCAGGAAGAGCTTAGTGGCATTAAGAAAGATCTATCGAAGGTGAAAAAACTAAAGCGACGTTACGATATAGATTTAGTCGATAAGCTAGGTGTTGTTCATGCTTCTTGTGAAAAAGAATTGTGCATATTGTCGTTGTAATGGATTCATATTGGCTTAGAAAACCAAAAGGATCTGTCTCGATTAAAAGTAGACATAACGACAAAATGCACAATTTATGCAATATTGAACATTCAAAGGAAGTGCTAGTTTTCTACTACAGTACTCGGTCTGTTTGTAAATAAGTTGCCTTATCTTTGGGGCCGGTGCCATCCGCGTAAAGTGTGACACCCGAACGTAAACAGATGCTCAAATTTTCATGCGCTTCTTTAGTCGATTCTGGCAATAGACTTTGAATCACCTCTCTCTCTGAGAGTAACTCCATTTCAGATAACGTTAAGGCCTTTCGGCTATACTCGTTGATCTCAAGACCCTGAACTATTTGATAGCGCCCATAATTGCAGCGTACGGGAAAAGAAAAAACAATACCCGGCGTGATGCCATAGCTGCCATCACTAATAATGCCCATACTTACGTATTCACCTTTTGGTGTACCCAGATACCAGTCACGCATATGCTCGATGATAGCTTGCGCAGCGGAGACACAGCTCGAACGCCCTTGCGCGGCGATGATCTCAGAACCGCGATTCTGAATTTTTGGGATATAGTGTTCATGGTACCAAGTTTGATCAACCTGATTGAGGGCTGGGCTGGCATAGATAGCGGCATGATATAAGTCCGGGTACATGGTTTTTGAATGGTTACCCCAGACGATGACGTTTGCAATATCTTCTACATTCGCCCCTGTTTTATTGGCCAGAATACCTTTGCACCGATTGTGGTCCAAACGCGTTAGCGCGGTAAATTGAGATGGACTTAAATCAGGTGCATTTCGGCTTGCGATCAATGCGTTGGTATTGGCAGGGTTACCCACCACCAGTACTTTTACGTCTCGATTAGCGACATCATTCAGTACCTTCCCCTGCTTTGAGAAAATCTCGGCGTTCAAAGTCAGCAAGTCACTTCGCTCCATGCCGGGGCCTCTAGGTGTCGCGCCAATTAATAAGGCGAAGTGTACACTTTCGAAGCCATCTTCGACACAGGAATGCATGCTGATGGTATGTAATAAAGGAAAGGCACAGTCCTCTAATTCCATCGCAACGCCTCGCAATGCTTCCATGCATTCTGGTATTTCTAGCAGTTGTAAAATAACGGGTTGGTCTTTACCAAACATATCGCCTGCAGCAATTCTGAATAGTAATGATCGGCTAATACCACCAGCCGCGCCGGTAACTGCAATTCGAACAGGTCTTTTCATCATACAATCCTTTAAGTAACTGAGTGCTCTTAAGTATCTTTCTAGTAACGGTATAGGCCCTGTTCAATATCTTTTTGCATTTGATGTGTGAGCGGAACGTATCCATCCGTTTTGGGTAACCATACATAAAGGGGGTCGGTATTTTTTTGTACGTCAAACCCCTTTTCTTTTAAAGGGCCTTTGACATGCTTAAAAGTGCCCGTCAACTCAACCCCTTCATTGATACTGAGAAATACCGGGATAGAATAATCTGACATATTGGTCTTCATCTGGTGTAAAAACTGGGAAAAATCAAATTCGTCAACGGATCCATTCAGTCTGATAGAGGCCATGCCTGCACGACCATTGGTATTGGGTATTTCTACGCCATATACCACCGCTTCACTGACGGCCTCAACTTCCTCTATCAGCATTTCGACTTCGGTGGTGGAAATGTTTTCGCCCTTCCATCTGAAGGTGTCACCCGTTCGATCAACAAACTGGGCGTGTCGAAACCCCATCTGTCGCATGATATCGCCGGTGTTAAACCAACGGTCACCGGGCTCAAAAACATTCGTTAATATGCTTGACTCTGTTTTGGAGGGATCAGTATAACCATGGAAGGGGGCTTTCTCTGTGATATGGCCAATGAGTAAACCTGCTTCGCCTTTACCGACTTTTGACATATACCCAGAGCTATCACGAAACGGTTTATCTGTTTCTCTATCATACTTTACGATGGCATAAGGGAGCGGGCTCATTCCCACGGTTTTCTCGAAGTTTAATAAATTGGTAAAGGCGATGTTACCTTCACTGGAACCATAAAACTCCATGACACGGGGGATGCCAAAACGGTTTTTAAATGCCGGCCAGATAGCAGGGCGCATACCATTGCCCACCATGACACGAACCGGGTTATCGGCGTCATCAGGGCTTGGCGTTTGTTCTATTAAATAACGGCAGAGTTCACCGACATAGGCAAAGGCTGTCGCTTGATTCTCTCTGATATCTGACCAGAATCGAGAGACGCTAAATTTTCGGGCGATCACTAAACAGGATGAGCCAGCAAGTGCCGTGCTCCAGCAAACACCTAACGCTGTGGCATGATAAAAGGGAAGAGGGACATATAGACGGTCGTCTTTTTTTAATCTCACCGTGATAAAACCAAAGGTGCCATAGAGTTTCATGAAGCGGCCGTGATTAAATATGACCGCTTTTGGGAGGCCCGTGGTACCTGAGGTATAAATATAAAAGCAGGGGTCTTCTGAAAAAATTTTCTGGGTTTGTGTCGGGTTATGCTGTGGCTGATAGCTTAATTCGCTTGCCAGGTTAAGCCAGTGACTCGGGCTGGAGCCTACATTACTCAAAGTATTTAGATCGGCAAAATACAAGTGCTTATCGTCGGGCAGGTTTGTGGTTTCTCGAATGGTTTCATACGGGGTTATGCATTCTTCCCCTACGACCATGAGTTTGGGGCTGGCCAAATTAATGCTGTGAGTCAGTACTTTTCCTTTCTGACTTGTATTGATCATCGCACTCACCGCGCCGATTTTCGCGCAAGCCAATACCGTCGCTAAGAGCTCAGGTCGATTTTCGATCATAATGCCGACACTATCACCTTTTTGAATACCGATACTTAAAAAGTAATGCGCGATTTTATTTACCCAAATATTTAATTCAGAATACCTGATTTCGACATCTTGGTACTTAAGGGCCAGGCCGTTTGGGTTGCGCTCTACAGCGCGTTCAAAGCAAAGACCTAAACCGACGGGCTTTTTTTTATTCCGACTATTCGCTATCAAAATGCCTTTTATCAGCTTAGGAAGGGTAGGAACAACGCCTGGCATTTTTTTTATTAGTTGCCTGCCAGTGATCACATTTTGATTTGCCATAGAGCTCTCGTTGAATAATATTGGATGTTTGACTGTCTATACACTGTAAAGATATGGTTTGAGAGAGGTCTATGTCAATAACAAATGATAATAAAGGGTAAAAACGAGAAATATAAAGCCTAAGTAAATAGTTTGAGCCACTTTGTTTGGAGTAAGTGTTCATGATGCTTAAGCTGGAATATAATTAGATATGGTCGAATGTGATAAGAAGCTTGTAAATGGCTGGGGAGGGTAATGGAGGTCATTTTTAATGGGGACTTATGACAAGCCTACCGGGGGCGGGCCCCCTGCGACAGTGCTTCCTTATTTACTTTCCTGCTTAACCGGAAAAACATCGTTCTTGTCGATTGTCGTACTTTGGCGGTCCAATATGCCTATATCCAAAACCGGAGATGCATCGATGTGCTGAGCATCCATCATCTGTGCAACCCGTTGAAGCGATGAGATGATCATGGTTTGCTCCCATTCTTGCAGGTCACTAAACTGCCGGGAAAAGTGTTCTTGCAGTGGCACGGGTGCCTCCTTTAACACTTCGGTGGCCTGCTCTGTCAGATAGGCGTGAACTTTCCGTCGATCTTCTTTGGAACGTTCCCTGTATACAAACTCTCGCTTTTCAAGGCGGTCGAGAATGGTGGTAACCGTGGCCTGGCTCAGGCTCATTTCATTGGCTAGTTCACCGATGGTGACTTCGCCTTTGTTGCGTACAGTTTGCAGTAATAGCATTTGAGGTGAAGTCAGCCCTGTTGTTTTTGCCAGATGTTTGGAATGCAAGTCTGTTGCTCTTATGACGCGACGCAACGCGACTAATACTTCATCAATGCTGTTCAAAAGGGTCTCTCCGCATAGTTATGCAATGGCTACTGATCGTTGTTCAATGACTTCATTATAAGTCGAATGCTTTTATTTGCTATAGAAATCAATACTTTCGTACTGCTTTAAACCTTGTGTGGAAAAAGCCAGTCGATTCCAATTCCTAAATGACTTAAACCGCTGCGCCTGTCTATAACGAAATATAAGCTATGTGCGTGCCGAAAAGATACTTTAGAGTGTCATTAATATTTAGTGTACAATGTTTAGAGTTCTAACTAATATTGGTGAAAACCTAGCTGAAAGTCCTATATATTAGGTCAGATAAAGATGTTAGTCGTAACTATTTAGCTTTTTTTAAGAGTTAAATTAATTAGATGTCTATATATTTAACAGTCAATTAAGGAGACTCTTTGCCTGCCTCACTAGAGATCAAACTCAGAGCACCAAACCTAGAAGATGGCATGTCGGTTTACCGACTAATCCAAAGCTGCCCGCCTCTTGATACGAATTCCAGTTACTGCAATATCCTGCAGACTAGCCATTTCGCGAGCACGTCTGTCGCAGCCGAGCGAAACGGACAAGTGGTAGGATTTATTTCGGGATATTTATTGCCCGACAAACCTGACACACTTTTTATATGGCAGGTGGCTGTTGATGAGGAGGCCAGAGGTATTGGGCTTGCGTCGAGGATGCTGATCAATCTTCTTACCCGCTCTGCATGCAAGAACGTTAGCTATTTGGAAACCACTATTACGCAAGACAATACCCCATCTTGGAATCTGTTTAGAGGCATAGCAAAGAGGCTGTCGGCAGATCTCCAATCAGCAGTATGGTTAGAAAAAGACGCTCATTTTGATGGGCAACATGACTCGGAAGCACTTGTGCGCATTGGGCCATTTAATACAGATCAAATAAGAGACTTATCATGAAAATTTTCGATGAAATCGAATCTGAAGTTCAGAGCTATGCCCGTGCTTTTCCTCGTGTTTTTAATCGCGCTAAAGGTGAGTTTATGTGGGATGAAGATGGTCACCTATATTTAGACTTTCTCGCCGGTGCGGGGACACTGAACTATGGCCATAACAACCCCGTATTTAAAGAGATACTGCAGAAGTACATAGAAAACGACGGTATTACTCACGGCTTAGATTTACATACGAAAGCAAAAGGTGAATTTTTGGAAGCTTTCAATGAGAAAATACTCAAGCCTCGCAGCATGGAGTATATGGTGCAGTTTACCGGTCCTACAGGCACAAACGCTGTCGAAGCGGCGATGAAAATTGCGCGAAATGTGACCGGACAGCAGAACATCATTACCTTCACTAATGGCTTTCATGGCGTGAGTTTAGGATCGTTAGCGGCAACAGGTAATTCACATCACCGGGATGCCGCCGGCGTGACCTTAAGTGGTACGCACCGTATGCCTTATGATGGCTATTTGGGTAACCACATTGATACAACTGAATACTTGGATAAAGTATTATCTGACTCAAGCAGCGGTATTAACTCGCCTGCAGCCGTCATTGTTGAAACGGTTCAGGGAGAGGGTGGCATCAATGCCGCGAGCCTTGACTGGTTACGCAACCTTCAAACAGTATGTAAGAAACATGGTATTTTGCTAATTGTTGATGATATACAGGCAGGTTGCGGCCGTACGGGAGATTATTTCAGCTTCGAAGAAGCTGGTATTGAGCCCGACATCATTACACTTTCAAAATCCCTAGGTGGTTACGGTTTGCCATTTGCTGTGGTACTGATGAGGCCTGAGCTGGATCAGTGGAAACCAGGTGAACATAATGGCACCTTTAGAGGCAATAATTTGGCCTTCGTAACCGCTACAGCGGCAATCAATCATTATTGGTCAGATAATGTGTTTTCAAACGAGATAAAACGTAAAGGTGTATACATATCTCAACGCTTGGAAGATATTGTGGGCAAATACGGTGAGGGTAAATTCACCACCAAAGGACGCGGTATGTTTCAGGGAATCAATTGTGTCAATGGCGAGATTGCTGGAAAAATTACCCGCAGTGCTTTCAAGAAAAACCTGATAATCGAAACCAGTGGTGCCGATGATCAGGTGGTGAAATTTTTATGTCCCTTAATAATTAGTGACGAGAATCTCAAGAATGGAATTGACATTGTTGAAGAGGCTATTCGTGAAATATGTGCTAAAGAAGAGGATATTCCTGAAGAAAAAATGTATTTTAATGCCAGCCAATCATAGCCAATAGCAGAAACAGAATTGCCCACGGGTTTACCTGGCTTTGCTAGTTAAGCCTTTCGTGGTTAACTTTATGTTTGTTAAATGCAAAGAATAGAAAATTAAGGAAGTGAAATGATAGTACGTAAATTGTCTGATGCTAATCAGTCCAATCGCCGAATAGAGTCTCCAGATGGTAATTGGGAGAGTACGCGCTTATTACTTAAAGATGATGAAATGGGTTTTTCGTTTCATATCACAACGATCTATGCGGGTGCTGACTTTCAAATGCACTATCAAAATCACCTTGAGTCTGTTTATTGCATTTCAGGTGAAGGTGAGGTTGAAACATTACATGATGGGAAAAAATATCCAATTGCGGCGGGTACGATTTATATCCTGGATAAAAATGATAAGCACATCCTTAGAGCATTTAAAGAAATGCAAATGGCATGTGTGTTTAATCCCCCTCTGAACGGTAAAGAAGTTCACAATCCCGAAGGCGCTTATGAATTAAATGCCGAAGCAGTTACAAGTTAGTTGATAGCTAACACTTCCTCTTTAGATATTCGCTGGTGGTTATCAGATAAATTTGCCTCTATTTTAGAGGCAAAGTTCTGAAACCTAATCTCGAATGAAGACCTGTGCTGTTTTTTAGAAAAGACCCGACTACTGTTTCTCAGAACGAAAGCCCATTATTAGGCTGACACACATTAACAGAAGTACAAAAGTGAAGGGTAATCCTGTTGATATCGCACCAGCCTGTAAGGCCTGAATGGCTTCGGTGCCTCCAATCCATAATAGTGCTGCAGCAATGGCACCTTCTAGTGAGGCCCAAAAGATACGTTGGGGAACAGGGGCGTCAATTTTTCCGCCAGCCGTTATGCTGTCTATGACTAAAGAGCCAGAATCTGAAGATGTGATAAAGAATATCAGTATTAAGATAATGGCAATGACGGATAGCAGTGTACTGAAGGGGAGTTGATCAAACATCTGGAACATCGCTAGTGGTACTTCGGTCAAACCTTCTGTGCCAAGCGCTCCCACGCCATTCATTACCTGATCAATGGCAATACCACCATAAATGGACATCCAGATTATAGTGATAAGTGTGGGTACTAATAAGACTGCGATAATGAATTCTCTTACCGTACGTCCGGATGAAATTCGCGCTATGAACATGCCCACAAAAGGGGACCAGGAAATCCACCAGGCCCAGTAGAATACTGTCCAGCCTTGAAACCAGGCTTCATCCGCTCGACCATGAGGATTACTTAAAGGAATGATGTTCTCTAAATAGGCGCTCATTGTAGTGGGTAAGTTGCCGACCGTCACGGCGATACCAAGCAAAGCCACAATAACAAGTAAAACAAAAGCCACGATCATATTAATATTGCTGAGTAACTTAACGCCGCCCTCTAGCCCTCTGACGACTGAAATTATTGCTAATGCAGTCACACCCACTATGACGCCTACCTGTAATCCTAGGCCACCCTCGGTGCCAAATACATGATTGATACCTGCTGAGGCTTGTTGTGCCCCTAAGCCTAGTGATGTGGCTAGACCAAATATTGTTGCCAAAACGGCAAGGATATCAATGATATGACCAGGCCAGCCCCAGGTATGATTTCCCAGAATGGGATAGAAACTGGATCGTATCGACAGGGGGAGGCCTTTGTTGTAGGCAAAGAAAGCAAGTGATAGCGCGACCACACCATAAATGGCCCAGGGGTGAAGCCCCCAATGATACATGGTGGCCCCCATCGCCATACGCGCGGCTTCAGCGGTATTTGGCTCGACGCCAAGAGGCGTTTTATACCAACCCGTTAAGTAGGCGACAGGTTCAGCGACACTCCAGAACATTAAGCCGATTCCCATGCCGGCGGCAAATAACATCGCCAACCATGAAATTGTGGAGTGATCTGGCTTGGCATCTTTGCCGCCGATGCGAATTTTTCCATAGGGGGATACGATCAGAATGAGGCAAAATATTACGAAAAAATTACCCGACCAGATAAACAACGCGTCAAAGGTACCAATAATATCCCACTTAAGTCCATCTAGAACTGCTTTGGCAGTTGCTGAATCGCTCACTAAAGTCGCAATCAGAAAAAGTAAAATCAGACTAGCACTGATGACAAAGACAGGGTTATGTATATCGAAGCCCCATTTTTGAATGTTGTCTTGCCCAACCGAATAGTCGGTATTGTGAATGCTGTACTTGTCGTGTGTTTTTTTCACTGAGCATAACCTTTTGACTTTTAAGTAACTATCTACTCTAGTCTTAGATATTGATTAATACAACTGATGAGATTTGTAATCTATTTTTTATGGTTAAGTACTAGGTACGAAGCTACAAGGGGCTACTATTCTGCTTAGGGAGTGGGATAAAATGAGCACTTATGCTGATGTGCAAAACACTAGAAAATACTAGACTCTAAGCCAGCAGCCATATACATGCCTAACTCTTCGCACTCTGTAATAAATGCTTCTTGAAAATCGCCTCGACATATGAGCGGTGCGTGAACTTCTCGCCATCGTAAGCCTGTAACAATAGTCTGTGTCGCTCTTTTGGCGCCAGTGCCATCATGTCCCGCGCGAATGTATAAGCAATAGGGAAGTCCTTGGGTTTTTTCCAGGCAAGGATAGTATGAGCGGTCAAAGAAATCTTTCAAAGCTCCGCTTATATAGCCCAGATTTTCTGTTGTACCTAGGATAATGGCATCGGCATCTAGAACATCTTCGGCAGTCGCCTTTAAAGGCTCTATATGCCTTGCTGTGACCCCTTCAATATCTTCATGTCGCGCGCCTTTTAAAATCGCTCTGACCATTCGAAGCGTGTTGGGGGATGGGGCGTGAGAGATTATTAGTAGTTTTTTCATAGGATTTAGTTTAATTAATAAGTCTGCGTTGCTGATCCCCTATAATCTATTTAAGCCATTTATTCATAATTATTTCATATTCGCCACTTTTCTTTATGGCTTTTAGTTCGGCTTCGTACTTCTCTGCAATTTCAGATAGCTTTGGGTATTTTGAATTTTTTACGAATGGCATTGGGTAGCCTTTTCCATATAATGGCTTCTCGTAGAAAGATATTTGATCTGAAATACCATGCAGTTTTGCTGTGTACTGGCCCACTGTACGGTCAGCAATTACCAAGTCAATTCGTCCTTTCGCGAGTTTTTTTAAATTCGATTCCAGGTCTTTAGCTTGCTTTAATTGAGTATTTAGATTTTCGCTTTTATCCAAGTCACCTAGGAATGTCGTGCTTCCATCTTTGTAGGGGAAGGCAGACCAAAAAGAACTATGGTATGAGTTTCCAGGGATGATTCCTACTTTAAGTTTATTTTGAACTGCAGAATTGAAACCATCAAATTTCTTGGTTCTTTTGTCTGATTTAACAAAAAATACAAAATCACTCACCCACATGTCTTCCTTTGGATAAATAACAAAGGGCTTACGTTTGTCTTTTCTACTCGTGGTAAAAACGGCTTCTACCTCGCCTTCTTCAACCTGGCTCCAAGCTCTTTTCCAAGGTAATATTTTGAACTCAGGTTCTATTCCCAATTTGTTGAGGATGTGACGTGCTATGTCTACATCAATGCCAACAACCTCCGTGCCTTGTTTGAATTCAAAAGGTGCAAACTCTTCTCCTACAATGGTGAACGTGTCAGCATTGACCTGAAAAGTCAGAGTAAATAAAAAAATAATAAAAGGGCGAATGGCAACTTTAAGCATATTCTTCTCCAATTTCTTATGTGTGTATCAGGATATTGTTAACCTAGGTTTAGTCGAAAAGGGTGTGAAGTTCAAGTATTTGATCAAGTCGTGGCTTAGGGGGGGTAACAGCTTTATTGATCATACTCGAGATGAGGTTATATTAGACGTGGGAGTAGTACATAGGTATGGGAGTAGTACAATGCGTAGGGCACTGTACTACTAGCCTACGTTAAGCTTGATGACTACAAATACGTATTCTCAGCTAAAGCGAGTGCCTTTTCAGTATCACAGTTATGACCTTTTTCATTCAGTACGGCACCGAGGGAGCTTAAACAGAAAAGTACGTTTTTCTTGCTGCACCCGTTACCCATTAGGCCAATACGCCATGCATTGCCTGCAAATTTACCTAAGCCAGCACCGAGCTCAAGGTCATATTGTTGTAGTAGGGTAGAACGCACTTCAGCGTCGTTGATGCCTTCGGGAATCTTAACTGCATTAAGCTGGGGTAAGCGAATGTCAGCATCGACCAACATCTCAATGCCCAGCTCATCAAGACCTGCAACTAATGCTTTGTGGTGCAAAGCGTGTCTTTCCCATGCGGCTTCTAAGCCTTCTTCTTTCAGTATCAATAAAGATTCATGCAAGGCATAAAGACTATTTACAGGTGCAGTATGGTGATAAGTACGTTTAGCGCCTTCACCCCAGTAATCCATCACTAAAGTTAGATCGAGGAACCAGCTGAAATTTTTGCTAGTACGTTGTTTGATTTTTTCAACGGCTTTCTCGCTGAAGCTAACCGGAGATAGACCAGGAATACAAGAAAGGCACTTTTGGGTACCCGAATAAATAGCGTCAATGCCCCAGTCGTCTACGCGTAATTCAGTCCCCCCTAAAGAGGTGACAGCATCAACGATAGATAGGCAGTTGTGTTCTTGTGCAATAGCACACAGGGCTTTGGCATCGGTACTGACACCCGTAGATGTTTCAGCGTGTACGAAAGCTAGAATCTTAATGTCGCTTTGAGCGGCTAGTACTTCATTTACACGAACAGGATCTACGGCTTCTCCCCATTCAAATTCGATGGTTTCAACTTGCGCACCTGCACGGGTCGCGACTTCTTTCATGCGCATACCAAATACACCATTGATACAGACAAGTACTTTATCGCCGGGTTCGACTAAATTCATAAAACAAGTTTCCATACCCGATGAACCAGGTGCAGATACCGGAATAGTTAGCTCATTCTTGGTTTGAAATGCATATTGTAATAAGGTTTTTATTTCATCCATTAAAGATACAAATGTAGGGTCAAGGTGCCCAACTGTTTGTTGTGATAATGCTTTTAATACGCGTTCAGAAACATCGGAAGGGCCGGGGCCCATTAAAATTCTGTTTGGTGCTTGGAAAGATTGCATAGTCAAAGTGCTGCCTTTTTACTGTTTTAACAAGGAATGAAGAATAATTTTTTACGCTTATTTGGAGTCAGTATAGCTGGCTGTTTTTTTTGCGGCGATAATTTTTTATAGGTAGGCATAAAAAATGCCCAAGAAACCAGTTATATGTGATTAAGTGGGCATTAAGAGTGTCTTTAGACTGGCTTAGTTAAGGCTATCGCGCACGCTTTAAGCTATTTTTGGTGAAATCGCCATCTTCTAGGCCCGTTTTGAATTTATACTGGCTCCATACTAGGTCGGTACTTTTACCTGTTTGATGATTTTGCATCGCCATTTTGCCCGGACGCCAATATTCACCTAGGTATTGTTGGTATTCACTTGAATTGAGTGTTTTTAATAATGATTTTTTACGATCATAAAATTCGATTTTCTGGACGCGATATTCACTTTGATCGATCCAGGCGATCTGGCTGGTATAACCCGAATTCTTATCGGTAGGGACACGCTTTAATACAAAGCAGGTCTCACTCCCACATGCTTCATCTTTCATATACTCATAAGTATATTTTTCAATTTCTTGAGAACTCAGGTCTTCAAAAGCAAACTCACTTCCCATAAATGGGCCAGACTTATTTTTTGAAGCAATACGTTTAACGCGTTTTAATGCAGGTAAGAATAACCACTGATCGTCAGAGTCCATTTTATGTGAAAAGGTAAGCAAGGCCGTACCGCGAACATCTTTTGGCTCATCAAATATGGTCATGCTCTTATCACCATCATCAACGACTTCAAGACTTTTTACGCGAAGTGTACGTACACTCTCTTCTCCACGTTTATTGCGTAATGTCATGGTCATATCTGCAGTCGTATCCTGCCAACCTGTATTACGCTTGTCTGTCTCGATAGCGATTGCTAGACCTTTTTCTTGGGCTGTTTCAGCAAGAGACAAAGGTGATGCTAGTGAGAGAAAAGCAAGTGATAGCACAGATAGTGGTGCCATCAGTTTGGTGGACTTAATATGACGTAGCATTGATGCGTTCTCCAGTTATTATCAGTCAAATTTGACGTTATAAATAGTTGTTATCAGTTTTTATCAAAACAGTGTGTTTTGTTCAAACAGTTTCTAAAAAGCAATTTAGCATCTTTACTCAGTCGAATTCGACCATAATCTTGGGAAAGTGTTTTTTGCTTTGATGACTTATGCACTTATAGGTGGCTCTTTTTGTGTAGGGCGCGGGCTATAAATGGGGGTTTTGTGAGTGATCACTTCATCAGGAAGCGAAGATTCTTGCTTACTTTTCTGCTGGTGTGAGTTATCTATTGTTGAAGTGCGTTTGGCTTTCTTCTTGTTACCGACCATAAATAGTAGTAGCGGCGGTAGAAAAAAGAAATCAACCAGCAATGCAACCACAATGGTGACTGCCGTCATTAAGCCCATATCGGCATTCATAGAAAAGTCAGAAATAGCCAAGACGGCAAAATTAGCAAAAAGAATAAACGTTGTGACCAGTAGGGCAACGCCAACTGTACTGAAAGCATAACGAATCGCATCCTCAGTCGATAAGTTGTTTTCTCTTTTTGCGCGCAAGAATTTACTCAAAAAGTGAACAGTATAATCTACTACTATACCTAGCGTCATACCGAATACGACAGAAAGGCCAATACCAATTTGCGCGACGAGGATGCCCCAAATACCAAATGCTACGAGGGCAGGTAGTAAGTTTGGAAGCAAACTGATCGTACCGTAATAGGCAGACTTTAAGCTGATGGCCAGTACTACAGATATGATAAGCAGTGCTATAAAGGTGCCTTTCAGCATCGAGCGAATATTACTCTGACCGATATGCGCAAACATGATGTCACTGCTGGCCCCGTGTGAAACTTTAATAGCAGGTATATTTTCATTAAACCAAACGACAGCTTTATCTTGTAATGCGAGTAATTGGGCCGTAGATATGCTGGCTAAAGAGCCGGTGAGTCTGGTTTTTGATTTATTGATATCAACCTGGTTGTTGAGGTCTAGACCATAAGGCAGCGACATTTCATAAAGTAACAGGTACTGAGAAGCGAGTTCTGAATTTTCAGGTAACTTATAAGCGTCTTCAGTGTCGCCATACATGTTTTTATTTAAGCGCTTCATAACATCAGTAAAAGTAGAAACATGCTGAATTTCAGGTTGTTGGCGTAACCAGTTAGCTGCTTTTTCCAAACCTTTCAAATACTCTGGCTTACTGATACCACCGTCTTCTCCCGCTTCAACTATAAACGAAATACTACCGAGTCCAGTTAAACGTTCACGTGTAAAATCAGCAGACTGTCTTTGGCGCATAGATTTATCAAAATATTCAACCCACACATCGTTTAACTCATTGTTAGGTAGGAAAGATATACAGCTAGCCATAATAACAATACCGAACAATAGGACAGGTTTAGCTTTTTTGATGACCCAGTTAGAGAGGTGGTGTGTCCAGTTATTGTCTTCTTCAGGTCGTTGTTTTACACGGAAGGGCAATGACATCACAAGTGCAGGTAAAAGAATAACTGAGAATAACCAAGCTCCAACTACACCGATGGCAACGATGTTACCTAAATCTCTAAAGGGCGGGGAGTCACTAAAGTTAAGTGATAAAAAGCCAATTACGGTGGTAACACTTGTGAGAAAGACTGGTTGCTGGTTAATACGTAAACTTTCAATGATGGCTGCTGCTTTATTCTTTCCTGACTGCATTTGCTGAAAAAACGATGCGAGAATATGGATGGAGTCGGCTACAGCCAGTGTGAGTATCATCGTAGGCGCATTAGCTGAGGCTGTTGTTATATCTATGCCCAGCCAAGTTGATATTCCTTGAGCAAATAATATTGAGGTCAGAATAATAATTAGTATAGAAAATGTACCCGAAAACAGTGTAATGATACTGCCACTAGCAACAAACATGTAAGCCGCTATACAAGCTAAAGCAATTAAAAAGGCTAAAGGAACAATATGCGTTAAGTCATAAATCGCCGCGTCTTTAAATGCGTTGTCTGTGATGATTTGTCCTGTGACATAAACTTCTAATTCAGGGTATTTGTCTTTTAGGTATGTTTGTATTTTATAGGCAGCTTGAGATACTTCAGGTGTTTCATTGGGGTTGATGCCCGGCATCTCCATTGAAACATTAACTGCAGTAACATCTGCTTTTTTTGAAATTAGGCGACCAGATATTGAAGGCTCACTCAACGCAATCTGTTTTGCATAGTTTAATTGTGCATCTGATTTAGTTAATGCGTCAGTGATTAAATTGTCTACTAGTAGATCATCTTCTTCTACGGTGGTGTGTTGATAGTTGGTTACCGAGTCTACACGTATCGAATAGGGAAGTTGCCAGGCCATCTCGGTTAGTTGTTCGACAATAGCAAGGGTTTGAGGTGTGAATACCTGACCATTTTTAGGGGCGAGGACGAACATCACATTGTCGCTTTTCGTAAAGGTAGCCTGAAGGTCCTCATATGCTTGTAAATGCGGATTGTCATCGCTGAAGTAAATACGGTAATCGGAACTGAACTTGGTTTTTGATAAACCTGAGGAAGCCGCAATTACTATCATGAATGATGTCAGGATGATCAGTAACTTTTGGTGAATTATAAAGTGGCTAATACGTTCTATCATAAGGGGCCTGTTGATTGTTTATGCACTTATTCAAGTTTAATATTTTAACTTAACGTTTTAACTCCAGTGCAGAAATAGAAGTCAGAAGACGTCAAGGTTTGCAATAAAAACGTGACTGGTGGTCACGAAATTAAATATTACTGTTTAAGGCTTATTATATCAAGGCAAAATAAGACTCAAATTCTGGCGGGGCGGTAACTAAAATATATAGAATGGCTTCGGACGTTTGGTGAGCCGTACGTTAAGCCCGTTATTAAAGGCGCGGGCTATAAGTGAAGGGGGCGTTCTGATGACTATGAATAAGTATCGAGTGAAAATGAGAAGGACTATCCCATTTACGCCTGATACTTTATTGTAAGACGTACTATATAGCGAACAGTGCGTAAATATTAACGCACGTAAACACAGCTTTAGCGAGAGCGAAGAATTATCCCATGACTGTTACCAGTCGACGATGCTAGCTCTAGCTGGTTAAACTCTTCATTGTTTAAAACTTTTGTCCAAGCGATAACTGCGTGGCAGGTGCCCGCTTCGAGTGCTTTTTTACTTAACTCATAGGCAGAGTTAGTTTCACTAGACCTTAAGATCATGATCTCTTCCATGGCAAGCTCGTTATGGGTTTCACGCCACTGCTTTAAAAGCTGAATAGGTGGGTCAATCCAGGCTAGCCATCTTTTTTCCTGATTTAAGCAAGTTAGCATGGGTAACAATAATTGAATACTATCAGCTTTATCTTTGGCTATAATGATCTCGGTGACATTGGCTTTATTAACTGGCGCAGAGATGTTTAGTGTAGATGTCTCTGTGCTAGAAAGCTGCTCTTTAGTTGCAGGCTCTTTAGTTTGAAAAGGTAAAGCGGGTGCAATGTGCTGTGTATTTAGGTTATTAATACTTATATTTTCAAGGTAATCTGCTTCATAAATAGATAGCTGTTTCATTGTAAATTCTCCTTACGAATGACGCCAACGCCTAAGCCTTCGATGAATAAATCCTGTTCACGTAAATCTACGATAATAGAATCAAACTCTTCATTTTCAGCCTGAAGTTCAACAATATGTTTTTGCTTATTAAGTCTCTTTACCGTGACTTCATCACCGATTCTGGCCACGACTATTTGACCATTACTTGCTGTTTCAGTTCTATGTACGGCAAGAAGGTCACCATCTAAAATACCGATGTCCTTCATGCTTTCCCCTTTTACGCGCAGTAAATAGTCTGCGGAGGGTGAAAAAAACTCAGGGGCTAGGCTGCAGTAATCTTCAATGTTTTCTTCACCCAGTATAGGGTTGCCTGCTGCGACTTGTCCGATGATAGGGAGGCCTTCAGGTGTGTCATCTTGAGGAAGTCTAATACCACGGCTTGCTCCCGGTACAATTTCAATTGCGCCTTTTTTAGCCAGTGCTTTTATATGATCTTCAGCTGCATTGGCTGAACGAAAGCCTAGAGCTAGCGCGATTTCTGCTCTTGTTGGTGGGTAACCTGTTTCATCAATATTTTGCTTGATCACATCAAGCACTTCATTTTGTCGCTTTGTCAGTTTGAGCATGCTGGCATTCCATTATTAACATTTATTATTTACTATCGGCTTTATGTTTAGAAACGCTAGCTTGGTAGTAAATAGGCTGGCGTGGTAATGCTTATTTCGAAAGCTTATAGTATTCTTGTCATCTGTTTAGATGTCCAGTACCTGTAAATGTATACAGTGTTTTGGCTTTTGTAAATGTTTTGGGAAAATCTTTTCCATTTAATTTATTGAAAGCTGTCCTGAAGCGCTGCATGATTCACTTCTGTTATTTGTTATTAACGACACTTTTTATTCTATAAAACATAATGAACATACTCTGGAGAGTCATTTTGCCTGCGTTTTCAAAATTTAAATTCTTATGTGCACTCACACTTTCAACTTTCGCAGGAAACTTGCTTGCTGGTAATTTTGATGGTGTAGACGCTGAGCTCGGCCTTGAGGCGCGTTATTTCCTCGAAGAGGGTTTAGCTGAGCAGGATAAGCTTCACCCCTCACTGAGACTAGAAGTTGAAACTGCCTATTCTTATGATGACGATGACTTTCAAATCAAGTTGTTTGGCCGTTATGATGAGCAGGATAAAGAACGTAGCCATTTTGATGTAAGGGAAGCTTCCTGGACGCATGTGGGTAGTTCATGGGAATTCAAAGTCGGTGTCAGTAAGGTATTTTGGGGGGTAACCGAATCGCGCCATTTAGTTGACGTGATCAACCAGAGCGATTCGGTCGAGAATCTTGATGGTGAAGACAAGCTTGGTCAGCTAATGACAAAGTTTTCAATTGAGCAGGATTGGGGAACGATAGACTTATTTTGGCTTCCATATTTCAGGGAAAGAACCTTTGCAGGTCAAGATGGTCGATTCTTGGCGACACCGCTGATCATTGATACTGATAATGCTCAATACGAATCAAGTGCAGAGCAATGGCACAGTGACTTTGCTGTTCGGTATTCTCATTACGTGGGTGACCTGGATTTCGCTCTCTCGCACTTTTCCGGAACAAGTAGAGATCCTTCTCTTAACTTCAATGGGAGTTTTACAAACCCGAAATTAAATCCTTATTACGCGATCGTGGATCAGACAGGTCTGGAGCTTCAGTATATATATGACGAATGGTTGCTGAAGTTCGAGGGGATAACCAATTCAGGTACACTAAACTCTGCGGGGGGCAGCGAGCGTTATAGTGCTGCAGTGTTTGGTTTTGAATATACCCAGGTGGGTATTTGGGATACCAGTGCTGACTTGGGTTGGATATTGGAATACTTATTTGACGACAGAAAAGAGTCTGCTCCTCATAATCTGGAACGAGATATATTTGCTGGCTGGCGATATGCGTTTAACGACGAGGATTCTTCCGAAATACTGGCAGGAATGATTTATGACCCTAAAACAGAAGAGGTCATGTATTCCATTGAAGCCAATAAACGGCTTGCAAGTGACTTAAAGTTGATCATTGAGGCGCGCGTATTTCAGGGCGCTGAGTCAGATAGTTCTAAGAAAACATTTTTACTTCGGGATGACGATTATTTTCAATTAGAATTAGTTAAATATTTTTAAGGTTTGGTATAAATATTACGTTTTATGGCACAGGTCGTACTTTTGGATACGAAAGTACACAAATCCATAAATCACTATTACACTTTTGACCTATACTTGATATATATGCATTAAGACAAACGTATTTGACTTGAGATATCTCGTATGGATTTGGAAGCCTCACTAGAAAGTAAGAATTTTGATAAGGGTAGGAATTTTATTATTCACCCTGAGCACAATATTCTTACAATCGATTTATTCGGTACTTGGAACGAGCAGCAAACGCTTGAGTATGTCGCTGATTATAAACGTTTGGTTCATCGTTATTTTACTCGGGAGTGGGCTTGTGTTATCAATCTGCAAGGCCTGGATATGCTGCTTTCTGAATCTTTTCAAATTGAAACTTTAAAAGCGTTGAATGCCTGGTCGTATATCAAGGGCATGAAAGCTATTTCTGTTATCATTAGTTCGAAAAATCGAAGTCATCTGCTTTATCAGTTTGAAGAGATTTTTAAAGTGAATCACCCTTATGCTACAGCTGTTTGCCATAGCGCTATCGAAGCTAGTCAGTGGTTAGCTGATCAAGGCTTCAAACAAAAACTAGAAAAATCATCGCATAACTTTGAATCGATTGCCGTATAATCCATTTCTCAGTGTCCTTAATTGATATTTATAGGGCCATCTTGAGGAATATCTCTACAATTAGAGGCCTTAAAACAGGGCGGGGTTTGAGTTGATAAAAGTTTTAGTGGTTGATGATCATGACTTAATTCGAGCTGGTCTGGCAAGAATGTTGTTGGATGATGGCTCTATTGAAGTTGTAGGTGAGGCCTGTTCAGGTGAAGAGGCGCTCTCTCAAATTCGTGAACATTCACCTGACGTCGTTTTGATGGACATTAAAATGCCCGGTATCGGTGGTTTAGAAGCTACACGCCGAATTAAACGTCAGAATGAAGCGACTAAGGTTGTGGTTGTGACCTCCTGCATTGATGACCCATATCCCGCGCATGTCATGGATTCTGGTGCCTCCGCCTACGTCTCTAAAAAAAGTCATATTTCTGAAATGATCCGTGCAATAAAGCAAGTTTATATCGGTGAGCGCTACATTAGCTCTGATATTGCTCAGATGATGGCATTAAGTAAGCCGAGCGAATCTCCCTTTGATATTCTTTCTGAAAGAGAGCTACAAATTGCCATGATGATCATGGACTGCCAAAAGGTGCAGAGTATTTCTGACAAGCTTTGTCTAAGCCCTAAAACAGTAAATAGTTATCGCTATCGGATATTTGAAAAACTGGACATTACAAGTGATGTAGAGCTTACGTTACTAGCCGTGCGTAATGGACTGATAGATGTTGATCGGCCGGACTAATTTACTGTTTTATCGTCCAAAAGCTCATGTCTTTAACGTTTATTTCTGAAAACTCATGCCTGAAAACCAATACCTGAAATACTATGTCTGAAAAGCTAGTACCTGAAAAATTCGATCACAAAGCATTCATATCCCTATTGGCGACATCTTCCGGCGTCTATCGCATGTTTAATGCCGATGACGAGATTCTGTATGTCGGCAAAGCTAAAAACTTAAAATCACGGGTATCCAGTTATTTTGCAAAACAGGGTTTGTCGATAAAAACCCATTCACTGGTTAACAAAATAGCCAAAATCGAAGTAACGCTGACCAATAGTGAAACAGAGGCGCTCATTCTTGAACAGAATCTGATTAAGACATTAAAGCCGCCTTATAATATTTTATTACGCGATGACAAATCTTACCCTTATATATATTTAGCCAGCGATAAAGATTTTCCCTCACTCTCTATGAAACGTGTGCGAAGTAAAGGTAAGACCGGAAAATACTTTGGGCCTTTCCCAAGCTCAGGTTCGGTCAAAGAAAGTCTTAACTTATTGGAAAAAATATTTAAGGTGAGGCAGTGTCAGGAAAGCTTTTATAAAAACAGATCACGACCTTGTCTTCAGTATCAAATTAAACGCTGTAAAGCGCCTTGTGTCGGGCTTGTTACTAATGAAGAATATTCTCAAGATGTAAATAATGTAGAGATGTTTCTTCAAGGTAAAAGCCCTGAGCTTATTCAAAACCTTATTGTTGAGATGGAGCAAGCGGCGCTTAGTTTACATTTTGAAAGGGCAGCAGAGTTAAGGGACCAGATTGATCATTTACGGCATGTACAAGAAAGCCAGTCAGCCGAGTCAGGGGTACTAGATCTAGATGTTATCGCTCTGAGCAGTGGTTCTGGTGTGGCGGTCGTTTCAATGCTATATGTGCGTAAAGGACGTATTCTGGGGCATAAGAATTTTTTCCCGAAATTTTCGTTAGATCTTAATGCAAACGAAATGCTTGAAAGTTTTGTTGAGCAGTATTATGTTGGGCAAAATACCTCGCGTGATATTCCAAAAGAAATTGTTCTGCCTGAATCCTTACAGAATGAAAGTAACATTCTTGCCGCGTTAGAAAAAATACAGGGGCGGCGTTTAAAGTTCTCTTCACAAGTGAAGCTGATTCGAGCTCAGTGGCAAAAACTTGCAGCTACTAATGCCGACAGCGCCTTAAATACGCACTTATCTAATAAAGAGAATATGTTTCATAAGTTAGACGCTCTAAGCACATTACTGGGTTTTGACGAGCGGCCTAAGCGAATGGAGTGTTTCGATATTAGCCACAGCTCAGGTGAAAAAACAGTCGGTTCATGTGTCGTATTTAATGAGCAAGGCCCCTTAAAGTCTGACTACCGGACGTATAATATTGAAGGTATAGAAGGCGGGGATGATTATGCTGCAATGCGACAGGCTCTTAGTCGACGGTATAAGTCACTTAAAGATAATCCGGATAAAAGACCCGATTTGATTTTGATTGATGGTGGAAAGGGACAACTTAACCTAGCGCTGGAGGTATTGGACGGGTTAAACTTGTCAGATCTAAAGGTGGTCGGCGTCGCGAAAGGTGTGACACGTAAACCGGGGTTTGAAACTCTTTTGATTCCATCTGTTGACGGTGGCTTAAAAACTATCGACTGTGCATCAGATCATCCGGGTTTGCATCTGATTCAGCAAATCAGAGATGAAGCGCATCGATTCGCTATTACCGGGCATCGTAATCGAAGAGATAAAGCCAGGCGGCAATCAACCTTGGAACATATTGAAGGGGTAGGGGCTAAGCGACGTAAAGCTTTATTGCTTTATTTTGGCAGTGTGGCCAGTATTAAAAAAGCATCGATATCAGAAATTGCTAAGGTTTCAGGTATTAGTAAAAAGTTGGCTGAGTATATTTATCTTAGTCTACACGGGGCTTAAAAAAGTGACTTTAAGCCAGCACTAAAATAATCAGGATTGAATAGAAGTTCTACATGAATCTACCAAATATACTCACCGTCTCTCGTATCGTCCTTATCCCTGTTTTTGTAGTTGCTTATTACTTACCTTTTGAGTGGAATGCAATTGCTTGTGCGTCATTATTCTTTATAGCGGGCTGTACAGATTACCTTGATGGCTATTTAGCGCGAAAGTGGAATCAAGCCACGCCTTTTGGTGCATTTCTAGACCCTGTAGCAGATAAGCTCATGGTGGCGATGTCTTTGGCAGTCATTATTGAACATTATCAAAGTGTATGGGTGACCGTTCCTGCGATGATTATTATCGGGCGTGAAATGGTCGTTTCAGCTCTTCGGGAGTGGATGGCTGAACAAGGTAAGCGAGATAATATTGCAGTGTCGTATATTGGTAAGTTCAAAACCATGTGTCAGATGGGCTCCATCATGCTTTTATTGCTTGGGCCTGAGTCTGATTGGTTCTTTTGGTCAGGTATTTTCTTTATATACTTTGCCGTTGTATTAACTATTTGGTCGATGTTTCACTACCTCACCGCTTCTTGGGTGTATTTATTTGCCGAAGAGAGCTGAAATAGACTAAAAAATAAGCGTTTAGAGTCGAGAATTAAAAAAGTTATTTATTCTCGATAACTTCTCTTGACTCTTAAATCGAATCCGTTAATATATGCGCCACTTCAGCGAGTCAAGGCATTGATCGCTAGCTAAAACAGCTGTCTTCAGCGATTTTAGGTGAACGAAGTTACCAGGTTTATGCGGGAATAGCTCAGCTGGTAGAGCACAACCTTGCCAAGGTTGGGGTCGCGAGTTCGAATCTCGTTTCCCGCTCCAAATTAAAAAGCCTCGGTTTTATCCGTAAAGGAATCAACCGAGGTTTTTTGTTAACGGGTCAGAAAGCTATATTTTTGGCTCGATATGGCGCGATAGCAAAGCGGTTATGCACTGGATTGCAAATCCACGTAGGCCGGTTCGACTCCGGCTCGCGCCTCCATTTAATCAAGTAGATTAAATGGAAAAGTCCTCCCTGCCCGGGTGGCGAAATTGGTAGACGCAACAGACTTAAAATCTGTCGTTCTTCGGGACGTGCCGGTTCGATTCCGGCTCCGGGCACCATCTATTTTCTTAAATATCAATCGTTTGTACTATTTTTCTTTGATTTGGGGAAATTCCTGTTTAGGTATCTGTTGTCATGTTTGGTCATAAAATGGTAGACCAAATGGTGTACCGACAGACTTGTAAAAAAGACTTTAAGGGCTAAACCTTTAGTGTTGCTGGGATTTATCTTAGAGCAAGGCGGTAGTCGTAAGATATTAAGTCTGTTGTTTCGTTTGACTTCTACAGTCCAGAGAGTACGGATATTTCTGCTACTGCTCGATTAATTGAAGTTCAATGGCAAGTCCTGCCACTAAGCAGTCACCCAAATTCGCTAACAATGTTCAATTTTGATAAATGAGTAATAGTTTGATTGGTGCCAAAACCAGTTACTGAAGGTCGTGATTAGCCTGGAGTTAAACCGATACATATTTAGATACTGAAAAACAGCTGGCTATGGGCTGCAAAGCGAACCTTTTTGATTGCCGAGTAGCTACTTGATATGGGCGGGAGCAGGTACTGCGACTAGATATATGCATTGCAAATTAGTGCGGCTATTTTGAACTGGACATTTTTGCTCATTGGAATGCTAGCTCAAATCGACGCTTGCAATGCTGCGGGGGCTATCTCTTTTTCTGGGGCGCGACTTTCTCATCTATATTCCAAAGGCTATGTATTTTATTCTTTGAATTACTTACTTAACATACGCAAAATTTACCCCGCAGCTTTTACAATTAGTTGCGTCCAATCCAATAAATCAAAAACCCTGGCAATATAATGATCTTTTAACTCCAGTTTGGCTTTGTCTTCGCCCAATAAAATATGTTCTGTTGAATCCAGTACCTTGTTCAATTTTTTGGTATGAAAACCAAGCTTTCTCTGCAGTGGGTCGGTAATGATTCCGGCAAATGTTGCTACGAATGAGGCTGGAATTAACATACTGGTAAATACTGCAGCAGTTAACATACCTGGAGTAGTGGCATTGAAAAAGGAATAATACAAACCACCGGCCCATGATCCCCCCCAGAAACTATGTATAGCGGTTGAATGAGCAATCCCAGAAGCCACTGAATTACTTAATGAGGCAAGTCCCGGGGTTAATTTATGTAATGTTACTATGCCTGTTGCTGCAGTCATTAATGATACAGTTATATCAGACGCAGCAGCTCTACTGCCGGTATAGTCAGTTAAGAGTTCTTCTATTTTAAATTTCACCTCATTATTATTAGCATGCGGGGCTAATACCTTGAGGGTACAAATCAACTGATGTTGAACTCGATGATCATTAAAAAGCTCATTCAATAACGCGTCATATTGGTTTATATTGTTACCGCTATTGCCCGGCAACTCTAACAACCCTGTTTGAATAGTCCATTGAATTTCTTTGCTGATCTTAGTTGATAAGAATAAGTTCTTATTAGCGATTAATTCAGATAGTTCTTTAGCACCAAGCTTATGTAAACCAAATGCGCTGGTTTGTTTCGCTACAGTAAGTACTGAAGAAATTGCATTGATGGGTGTCTTTACGATATCCCAACCTAAAGAGTGACGATGAAGCTTGGCTGAGCCTTTGAAGCTGTAGTGTTTATTTACAAATGCATTAACCATTGATCTGCGTTGAGTCATATATCTGCATACAGCTTGGCGGTATATATCTTCAAGCTCTGAATCGGAAAATGTTTTATTGCTTTCCAAGGGTATTGTCCTCAATTGTTATGATGCGCTGCTAGTCTCATTTTGCATAATTATAATTGCGCAGTGAAGTATAATATTTGACGCTTTGGGAGTATCGGCTCAATGCTGCTCCGATAGCTTTAATTTAAGGTTTGGATCAGCCTGATTTCCGCGACTGGTTATTGCAGGTCTTTTTGGAAGGTTAGCTTCCATGAAGCAACTAATTTTCATTATTATCCCGACCTATAGAGTTATTCATCACCCCCTGCATAATGTTCATGCTCTCTTTAAAGTAGGGGTTCCAAGTCAATCTTGCATGAACCTTGTTAGGGCTACGATAACCCCAGGAAGAAAACCAAACATCCATTCCTTGGTTGCATTTTTCTTCCAAGTTTTCTGGCTGGCCGTTACTGCAAATGCGTATTGTTCCTTTTTTTCCATATAATGGATTATCAGGCGAGTACAGAACCCCCATGTGAGAGCCATTACTAATTCTACTTTCAGGCAGGATCATATCAAATTGGCTTACTCTGTCACCTTTAGGGCCGTTGCTTCCATACCAGACCATTCGGCTACCTGGATGTGAGAATTGAGTACTAAAATACTCTCGTACAAGATTCGTATCAATTACACTATCATCACCACTGATCATCACAAAGACCGGTTTCGAGTACACTGTATTTTTTAGCTCTTCTTGCACTATTTGAGCCGATTGATAGTAAAGCGCGGCCCCGTTCATGGCTAAAGAATTATATCGCGTGATATTGTTTTCTTCGTCTATGTCAGCCCAATCTATAAAATTAGCTGCGAGTGGAGCTAATGATACCAATTGCCTTTGTGAGGCAAAAGCCGGTGAAAACAGTAATAAGCCATTAATATCTGGGTTGGCGATTGCCGCACTCGTGACTAGATTTGCGCCAGTGGAAAACCCACCGAGCCAAAGTTCATCAACTTCCTTTGCTAGTAGTTGTGTATGATGCTTAATCAATAATTGCCAGTCTTCAATAGTGGGGAGCATTAAGTCAGCTGGCTTGCTGCCATGACCGGGTAATAAAATTGTTCGTACTAATAAGCCTTGCTGTTTTAAACTTTTTGCAATATCTATGAATGAATAGGGGGAGTCTGACAATCCATGGACAAGCAATACCCCTCGTGTAGAAATTAGGTTTGGTTTTAATTCATAAGGTGAATTTAAGGCAATCTCCAGAACGTGATCTTCAGTAATAAAAGCACGATTATCCTTAATCCAGCGTTTACTTTCTTCTATATAATCTTCGAAATTTACTTGAAGATAAACGCCCAGTTTATCATTGCGTTGCTCTGTGACTCTATTGGCTTGCGTTCCGGTTCCAATGAAAAATAGTGAAGATAGGAGGATGACACAAAAGATGATCTTCATATTAGATTTCAATTTTATACTCGCTATAGCTTCTTAAGGTTTGGGCTATGTTATCGCCCTAAGCGTGAACAATTAGTGAATTAATAAAAAGATTAGAGATAGATAGATTTGCTTTAGCGCTGAGCCTGTCCATAAGCTGCTTTGCTTGCTTTTAGCGAGGCTACCGAACATAGATTTGTTCGCTTGTTCTTATTTTACAGGTGGCGATGTCGGGTTCACAGTTCGTTCACACCCAAACTCTTATTGTAGATCTGTCTTTCTTCCTTTAGAGGCGGCGTTGCTTTCAGCGTGCGCCTCCTTTTTGTATGTTGAGCGTATGAACATCCAGTTAAAACTTTTAGGCAGTCATATTTCCTCTTAGTATATTTGTGCTTGATGTATAGATATCTGCCTACTTTAGCCAGTCCAGTTTCTCTGCCTTAATTATCACCTCTTGTTAAAAACTTTGCGCTCATTCTGTTTTGGTGGATTACCTACCTCTCGAAATAAATAAAAAACACAGCCAGATGAATATGTTTCTCAATGTTCACGTACAGTTCACACACCTCTCGCTAATCTGAGCACACATTGATATCGGTTGATCTAATTAGGTCGAATTAAGGTTGACCAAAAACGTGAACTAGAAATTATGTTTGAGAGGAACGTTATGGCTAATCATAGTCTGGAGAAAACGGCAGTAGTTGATTGGAATGCCTCAACTGAGTTTTGGCAGAAGCCGTTCAACATATGGTCTCTACTCCCATTAGTGTGCTTGATACTAGTAGGGCTCTCAGTTTTAGCATTGACGGAAGTGACGGTTACCGCAAAAATTTATTGGTCTGACCAAGAACAAGTTTTTTTAGCGCTCAATAGCATGTTATCTGAGATACCTTCGTCTATTTGGGCAAACATTACCTTATTCGGCGATGCTGCCGTACTCTTACCCGTGATGTCATTGTTGTTGATCAAGCATCCAAAAGCATGGGTCGCTATCATTTACGCTGCACCACTTGCAGGAATTGCTTCTACAACGATGAAAAAACTATTTGATACCCCGAGACCCGCAGCTGTACTGGATCCACATAGCTTCACGATCGTGGGTGATATGTTGCAAGGGCACAATAGTCTTCCATCTGGGCACACAATAACTATCTTTGTGGCCATTATTTCTGTTTTATGCTTTTTATTTCCTTCGCCTTATAGATTAAAGCACAAACTGGTTATCTTTGCTGGGTTAAGTGTTGCCGCAATCGTGGGTTTGTCTAGAGTGGCTGTCGGGGCGCATTGGCCATTGGATGTTTTGTTAGGTGCCGGATTGGGGGCTTTGGCTGCTATTATTGGAAGCCATTTTGCGAGCAAGAAAGCAGAATCGTGGAAGATGAACATCTCTAAAAGACTCATTGCTAGTTTACTTCCTGTCTGTCTCAGTTCAGTACTGATCTACCGTACTATATTTAGCGGGTCAAATGAGCCTATCTTGTTTGTTGCCATTGTGTTTGGAATTCTCGCTTCTGCTTTCCTCCTGACTGAGCAGCGCCAACGCAAAATGTCGGTAGGTGCATGAAAATGCAGAGCAAAAGTTTGTTACTAAAAAATGTTTTTTGCCGTAAACGTTTCGCCAGCGTAAACCTTGTTAGCCTGGTAATCGTCATATCAGCCATTAACGCCACTGCTTATAACTTACTTCTTCTCAAGTTCGCTGTAGAAAATATTGAATACGGCTCGCTGAATGGCATACAAACACTACTGACTGTGTTCGTTATCGTTTTTACTGTGACTGGCGCAATGCTGTTTTTTTTATCCGCCATCTCTACAAAACTAATTCAAGTAGTCATCCCTTTGGTGGCGATAAGTAATGCCGCAGCAATTTATTTTATGTGGAAATATGGTGTCATTCTGGATAAATCCATGATGGGCAATATTCTTAATACTAACTACCGAGAAGCCAGTGAGTTCCTCAGTATAAATTTGATTGCGACGATCATTTTGCTTGGGGTCTTACCTGCGCTCTTTTTTTTGAGCCTGAAGATAGAGGTAAGCAATCGCATCAAGTCAGTAAGCTCTGGTGTAGTTTTAGTTTTACTTTGTGTCGTGTTTACGATGATTTTTTCCAATTCTTGGCTCTGGATTGATAAGAATGCAAAGGTGCTTGGAGGGGTCGTTCTCCCTTGGTCTTATATTGCTAATACAGCTCGTTTTATCTCAGCCAACAATAAACGTCAGCTACGTCAGGAAACCCTCCCGGGCGCATCGCATAAAGACAACAATAAAACACTGGTAGTACTTGTAATCGGTGAAACTGCCAGAGCAAAAAACTTCTCACTTTATGGTTATGAACGCAATACCAATCCACTGCTAACTGAACTTGATATAGTGCCTATGGATAACCCTGTATCTTGCACAACATACACGACTGGGTCATTGGAATGTCTACTGTCGCATAAATCAGAAACAGGACCGTTTTCAAAGTCATATGAACCACTTCCGAGTTATTTGGCCCGTCACAATGTCGAAGTTATTTGGCACACCAACAACTGGGGCGAGCCGCCAATTAGTGTTACGGAGTACCAAAAATCAGGCGATCTTGGTGTCTCGTGTCAGGGGGACGGCTGCAAATATGACCAGGTATTGCTTACTGGCTTGGAAGAGCGCATCAGATCATCTGATAGCGATAAAATTCTAGTTGTCTTGCATCAAAAAGGCAGCCATGGTCCTGCCTACCATACGCGTTATCCTCAGGAGTTTGAGCGTTTTAAACCTGTCTGTAAGTCAGTTGAATTGAATAACTGCTCAAAAGAGGAGCTAGTAAATGCCTACGACAACACGATCTTGTACACGGATTATTTCCTTAGTGAGACGATTGGAATACTTGAGCGTCTGGCGGACATCCCTAGCGTGATGATGTACCTATCAGATCACGGCGAATCGCTTGGGGAGAATGGCCTGTATCTGCATGGTACGCCTTACCTTGTTGCACCAAAGGTACAAAAAGAAATTCCCTTCCTGGTTTGGATGTCAGATCAGTTCAGGAAATTGAACAACACCTCTACCGAGGCATTGCTTGACAGGCAATACAGCTCTCACTTCAATGTGTTTCATAGCGTACTCAGTGCATTCAGGATGGGAAGCCCCATTTACGATAAGGACCTCGATATTTTCGTAAGAAAAATTACTCCAGAGCCACATTAGAGTGATTTAGATAGAGGGCGATTAATTAATAGTCAGATAAACTGGGAAATACCTGAGGCTCAGATAGGTGTTCACATAACGCTCACATTACCCCCTTTAAACTATTCATATGTGCTGTTAATGGTTTGTCATCAATAGCATTGTTACCCACTTTGTAGGCTTTTTGTGAGGCTTAGTAAGAAAGCTTTCGATTATATGAATTTTCACTTAGTAAAGGGTCTACGTTCCGTAGGGCTTATCGTAAGGATTTTACCATGACAATTGTTTTCAAATTAGCAGTTCTTTTCATTGGCGGGGCATTTAGCCACCTATCACTGGCAGAAGAGAAACTGTCTGCGCCTGATTGGAGTACACCGGAGAGAACTAAGGTTTCATGGCATGAGCCATCCCCAACCAAGAAGCTGACACTAGTAGGCAGTAGCAAAATTTATACGTTAGAGGAAATAGACGACAAATACAGTGCGCCTGAGTGGTTCCCCGAACAACATAAACCCATGCCTGAAATCGTCAAATACGGCAAGGGTAAAAGGGTGTGGGCCTGCGCATCTTGCCACTTGGCTTCCGGGATGGGACATCCTGAATCAGCTCGTTTGGCGGGACTTAGTAGTAACTACATGCAAGCTCAGATGAAGGCATTTGCTAGCGGTGACAGGAATGACTACAGCGGGCACATGAATCGGATGGCTCCACTGTTAACACTTGAGGAGACAAAAGAAATATCCGACTGGTTTGCCTCATTGAAGCCGATTGGCTGGTACCAAGTGATCGAGAGTGAAAAGGTACCGCTCACCTTACTGGATAAAACACGTATGCGGATTGAGATTCAGCATGCTGATGTAGCAGATAACGCACCGACAGAAGAGCCGCTCAGTGACCGTATTATTGAAATTCCGGTCAATATTGAACGTGTCAAAAAACGCTCACCTATAGATGGGTTTATTGCTTATGTAAAACCTGGCAGTCTTAAGACGGGCCAGCAACTGGTGACTACCGGTAGTGGTAAAACGACACCCTGTATCGCATGTCATGGGCCCGATCTCAATGGGACAGTGATCGCACCGAATATTGCGGGTTTGTCGCCAATATATACTATTCGTCAACTGTATAGTTTCAAAAATGGTCTACGCAAAGGCCAGGAGGCGGACGCCGGAAAAATGATGAGCGCTGTGTCTAAAAACTTTCAGCAGCAAGATATTTATGCGATCGCAGCATATCTAGCGACATTACCGATAACAACTCAATAAATTCCAGTATCAACGGCTATTTAGGGACTGGGCGAGGAGCCGGTTTTTTCTACCTGGCTGATATTCCGAGTATTAAGCCTGCTGGTTCTGCCCAAGGGTGGGATTATAAAACCGTTGAGCCTGCTGTCGATTTTGTGCATAAAAGCTTGGGGGGAGTGGATTTTGTGGGCTGTCATTGCTGGACATACGGGTGCGGCGGTCTATCATCATATCAAATTGAAAGACAATACCTTGCATCGGATGTTGCCATTTATCAAACCACCCAGACCTTAGCCATTCAATTAAAGGGATGCAACCCAATATGAGATTACTTTTAGTAGAAGATAATACATCTCTTGCCGGTAATATTGCGGACTTTATGGAGCTTAAAGGGCACTCTGTCGACTATGCAGGTAACGGTAAACAGTGCTTAAACCTTGTCAAAAGCAATGACTATGATGTCATCATTCTGGATGTCATGATGCCGGGTATCGATGGCTACGAAACTTGTCGATTTATGAGAAATACGCTCCATTGCCAAATACCCATCATCTTCTTGACAGCTAAAGTAGAAATTGAACATAAATTAGAGGGTTTCGAAGTTGGCGGTGACGACTACTTGACGAAACCCTTTGAAATGGAGGAGCTCTATTGTCGCCTGAGAGTTCTTTCATCAAGGGGGCCACGCTCTGATATAGGTTTATTGAGTTTTGGTGACCTCTCTTTGGATATGAATACTGGGTCGGTAGTACGCCAAGGCAAGGAGATTAAGGTCAATAATGTCCAGTTTCGAATTCTGCAAATATTGATAAAGCATGCACCTGCGATCGTCTCGCGTCGGGACTTGGAATATGAAATCTGGGGTGACGAAATTCCGGATAGCGATGTGCTTAGAACTCACATATATCGCTTACGCTCCTTGGTGGATAAATCTTTTGATAAACAATATATCGAAACAATTCATAGCAAAGGTTTTCGGTTAAAAGAACCGGAGTAATAAATTAAAATGGTAGCTATCACATACTTCAGGCATAAGGTTGCCATCACACTGACTCTGTTTAGTGCCTTTCTGAGTTTCCTTTTTTGCATATTAATCCTTATAGGCCTTCAAAAGTCCGATGATCATGTGCGTGAGGCCTTGCTCGCTAGCCATGCTGAGCGTTTGCAACAATATTATGCTGAAACAGGACAGCTATGGGGACGAAGTCAACTCTCGGGCATCGATGTGTTGGTTGAGGGGCGTGACCCTATTTCGTCTGAGATAGGTAGATTGTCCAAGGGCTATCACGAGCAAGATGATACCGAAATCTACGTTTATGTAGACGTTATAGAAATGACGATAGATGAAAAACAAGTCAGAGTATTTCTCATTCATAACGCACTGGGTACAGATGCCATGGAAGAGTATGAACCTGTGATTAAGGTATTTCTCGGTATCGTAACGGTATTAGTTACCGTCATCGGCTCGGTTATAGGCATTATTTTGTCGAATAAAATTTCACAACCCGTTCAGACCTTATCGGAAAGAGTTAAAAATACCGATCCAAATGCTCCTGCGTTTGAGCCTTTACAGAGAAAAGATGAGTTCGGTGAAATCAGTAACGCATTTGCTTCTACGCTAGGCAAGATAAATCAAGTAATCGTGCGTGAAAAACAATTTTCTCGTTATGCTAGTCACGAATTAAGGACGCCAGTCGCAGTTATTAATTCCTCTTTGGGCTTGTGGACAGCCTGTGATCATGAAACAGACCAAGAAAAATCCGCACCAATCAGAAAGAGAATCTTTAGTAGAATCAAAATGGCCAGTCAGCAAATGGAAGATGTTATTCAGACCTTCCTTTTATTAGGCAAAGATAATTATGACTGGAAAGAAGACGAATATATTGACCTATCTGAGTTATTGGATCACTTGATTGATAAATATCATACATTCCACGCATCGAAGAGCATACAGCTTATCCGAAGGTACGAGTCATTAAATATGAATGTGAAAAGCGAAACTGCGGTATCGTTAGTTCTGTCCAATGCGCTACGTAACGCTTTTGATTATTCAGCGAGCCAAATCGAAATTGTCCTAGAAGAGAAAAAGCTCACAATAACCAATGATATTGATGCCTTGCGCATCGACGAGGCGGATCATTTTGGTTTTGGATTAAAAATCATCCAAGATCTATGTGAAATATTGGGCTGGGGTTTTAATTCTGAGCAGTCGGGTGACTCCCTCTATACCATCAATATTTTTTTGAGCGAATAGACGTTGGTAAGTAGCTTAAGATAAACCATTGACATTAACCCAGCGGGAACCCGGTTGAGCTTAAGTGTCAGGGTGTGAGAGCACGACACTAATTTTTCTAGTGAAGGTACTCTCGTCATTTTAAGTGATGTTTTCAATATTTGGCAGGTATACGGCAGGCTAAGTTTTGTACTAGATTAGCTAACTAAGAACCTGATGCGATTCGAAAACCGAAGTGATTGTTTCCTCGGTTTTCAAAATCAGAGGCTCTAGCATAGGTAAGTAAGGTTGCTGAATGATAATTCCAAGAGCCCCCTCGACGTACTCTTTTTTCGTCTTCATCTGCCGGTATTTCATTTACTGGGTCTGTCGTTGCATCGGTGTAAAACGCTGGATCATAATAATCCAAACACCATTCCCATACATTTCCACCCATGTCGTAAAGGCCGTAGGCGTTAGGAGCGTAGCTCGCAACTGCTACCGAATGTCCTTCTTCGTTAAGCACACCTGGGGTATCGCCATTGTAATTTGCTTTGTATTCGTCAAGAGAGCCATCGTCTGTAGGATACTCTAGGTGAAGACCGCCTTTTGCGGCATACTCCCACTGAGCCTCGGTTGGTAAGCTTACTCCATAGAACTTGGCAAATGCGTTTGCGCCATGCCATTTTACCCAGTTAACTGGCCAATCAGACTTAGCTTCATCAATGATTTCGAAAGCATTATCATCTAAATTATAGGCGATCCAACTTTTGTTATTTGTGTGTTCCGCATGGCCGTCGCTTGTGCAGCCTCCGGTCTCACCAAGCTGCAAGTAAATTTCACCGCTGCTTGATGCTTTTTCTGTAGCCACAACCATATACTCTTCATAGGCACCGCAAGGGTCAATTGTCTCTTGAAGCTCCACCAAAATCCAATCATTCAACAAAGCCTGATTTAAGAAATCAATGTATTGTTGATTGGTAATTTCGGTTGCTGAAATCTTAAAATCAGATACCGTGATGCTCGACTCAGGTGCGTCATCCTCCCTGGTGGTGCCCCCCATTACAAATAATCCGCCCGGAATATCTTCCATTTGAATGCTTGAAGGAAGTTGGAAATCTTCTGCGCTTTCAACTACCTCCGTCTCCTCAAGTACCTCGGTCTCTTCTGCAGCCTCATCTAAGGTTGTCTGCGTATCCGAGCAACCATATAGAGAACTCACTAAACAAAAGCTGATAAAACTCAATTTGTATCTATTCATACCGTACTCCAACTATTAATACCTATAACTAAATAAAACGTTCGACAAGGAGGTTAATTCCTTCTTGTCTGGTCCGTTAATATACGACGAGAATGTGCCAAAATTAGGGCAAGAATAAGGCAAACCTCGTACATTTAATGAGATCTTCCAAATGTAGAGGTTATTTTTATGCTGGTAGGTGCAGTCGTGATGTATAGTTAATTGAACTTTATGTTAAGTAGATAAGGCAATTTGTGAAGATTCATACAAAACTATTTTTTTCATTTTTAATTGGTAGCATCGTACTCGTGACTGCTATGTATGGACTCATGCAGTGGAGCTTTGATCAAGGAATGACTCATTATGTGAGTGAAAAAGACTTGAAGTCCCAAGCAACTTTAGCGCCTAAATTAGCAGATCTATATGAAAAAAATGGTAGCTGGCAGTTCCTAAAAAATGATCGTAGATTGTTACGAAAACTATTTGTAAGCAATTTCATGGTTAGGCAGATTGAGGGACCTGGTTCCATAGATACAAGAAGAATTCCCTTGTTCAACAGCTCTAACACCAATCACCAGCTTCCACCTAAAAATAGAACCGCTCCCGGGCCTGATAGCCGGTCATGGCAAGGCGGCCCACCGCCAGCGATGATCGTATTATTAGACAAGAACAAAAAAGTGATTTTCGGTCATTACGACCCCAGTAAACATTCTCCTATGTTGCCAGTAGATGTTAAAGGCGAAACGGTTGGGTGGCTCACTTTAGCTCCTAGAAAGCATATCTCTGATGCATTCGATGTCAACTTTGCAGAACAACAACAGACGGCATTTAGTGTAATCAGCATTATAGTGCTTACTTTGTCTGTATGCTTGGCTTATCCGACTGCCATTGCGCTGACTCGCCCAATAAAAAAAATTGCTGCAGCAAGTCATGAATTGGCATCAGGCAATTTTGCTTTGCAAATTGATTATTCGGGTAAAGACGAAATAGGCTTGCTCTCAAGAGACTTTAATTATCTGGCAAAAGCTCTTTCCGCAAATGAAACATCAAGGAGACGATGGATTGCCGATATCTCACATGAACTAAGAACACCCGTAGCTCTTACACGTGCCGAACTAGAAGCGATGATCGACGGAGTCAATATTCTCGACATAGAGCATATTAAATTAGCTAATCAAGAAGTGTTACATCTTCAGAGGATCATTACTGATTTATATGAGTTAGCAACAGCAGATATTGGTGCACTGTCTTACTATAAAGAGCCGTTAGATTTAACTACCTTCATTAAGGAAATTATTGAGAAAATGCAGGAGCAAGCGGAGTGTAATGGCCTCACTATTTTGAGTACGATTCCCAACAAACTTGTGCCCGTATGGGCTGATGCGACGAGACTTTCTCAACTCTTTAACAACATAATAGCAAACAGCATTAAATATACTGATTCAGGTGGGGAAATTCATATTTGCCTTGAAAAGAATACAAAGTTCGCAACTATTGTTGTTGAAGATAGTTTCCCAGGGGTTTTAATCGAGAATCTTGATAAATTATTCAACTCTCTATATAGGGTGGAGAGCTCACGAAACAAGAAAACAGGCGGGTCAGGGTTAGGGCTTGCTATTTGTAAGAACATTGCTGAAGGTCATAGTGGAACAATTACTGTCGAACCATCAAATTTGGGCGGCCTGAAAACAGTAATCACGCTTCCATTGGACGTTGATGGTTAAAAAATTTTCTTTCGGATCACATATATGAAAACACAAACAGTACTTATTGTTGAAGACGAAGGAAGACTAGCGACTATAATAAGTCGGTATTTGCTACAAGCAGGCTATGAAACCGTTATTATTCATGATGGTGCTGAAGTTATTTCCTGGTTCAAGTCACATCTTTGTGACTTGGTTCTACTTGATATCATGCTACCGAACAAAGACGGAATAACGATATGTAAAGAACTAAGGCAGGTGTCCGATATTCCTATCATAATGTGCACAGCAAAAGTTGAAGAAATTGATCGTTTATTAGGGTTGGAGTTAGGAGCTGATGATTATATATGTAAACCTTTCAGTCCTCGGGAGGTTTTGGCTAGAGTCAAAGCTGTGCTCCGCCGATCAACTCATGCCTCTGAAAACTCGTCCATGGCGCCTGTAGAGCTAGATGAAGATAAACTGGTTGCCTTAGCCAACGGCATTAAATTAGATTTATCAGCAATTGAATTTAGATTACTAAATATAATGGTTAAATCGACTGGATGTGTTTTTTCGAGGAAAAATCTGATTGATAGGGCCTATGATGACAATAGAGTTATATCTGATAGATCAATCGACAGCCATATAAAGAGACTAAGACTTAAGCTGAAGAATGCTTCAAATGGAAGTGACTACATCCACTCTGTGTATGGCGTGGGTTACAAATTTGATATTCCCGTTTAAAAGAACCTGTAATTAATTTTGTGTAAATGTTTGCAGGGATGCTGTAATTTCTCTCTCCAAAAGTTGGGTTTTGGGACATCAACGTTATTTGATATTAATGCTTATTGTTTAGTCCAATGCTTCAAGCGCAAAGTTTCTAGATCTTCTTTTCATTATTATGCCTATCCTTTAAACCTACTATAGGTTACTAGCGAAATGCAGTTACACAAAATCAACTACAGCCTCGCTTTTGCTGATCAATTAAGTCTTGAATTCGCTTTTCAAACTCATTTTGCTTTAGCCTTTTTATTTATCACATTTTTTGTAGGATGTTTATAACGCCGAAGCTAAAAGTTACTTATCCTCATATTATTTATGCTGAGTAAAACGCTACGAAGTCTCAACACGATAGAGAGTAAACGGAGGCAGTTTAGAAAAAGCTTCTTCTATACAAAATATTTACTGCATTTTACTTGCTGTTGACGTTCCGTCAATTTCTCGCGTGTAGAATATCGTTCTGGAGTATTTATGTATGTTTTAAGAGATTACTGAATACAGAAATGATGAAATATATGAGTAGCATTAAATGTTAATATTAAATCCAAATATAAAAGAAAAGATGTTTACCTTAAAAGCTTTGCCAATTATTCTGACCACATGTATCGGCTTAAGTGCTTGTGGCTCAAGTAATGATACAACTGACGACGTAACTGAAGAAAGTTCAACTCAAGAGGCAGTTGGAGCAGAATTTGTACTTGCATTTGCAAGCGTGCCAAGTGACGGAACTACGCCTACATTTGAAATTGCCACAACGGAAACTCCTAATAGTGTCTACGCACAATTTCTTACCGAAGCCTATGCTGCAGGCGTAATTACTTACGATAGTGAAACACAATTGGTTTTGGACTCAGACGGTCAAAAAATGACTGATTTGTCAGGGTACCGTGTGATAAATGATCATAATGGTGATGGCGTGTATGTACTTGATGAGATGGAAAACCCACTAAATATCAATTTTATTAACTTTAATAGCAGTACTCAAGTCTTTGAGATTGAGGATCCCGCGACAATTGACTGGTCAGTTTATTTTGACACGACAATATATCCTAATGTTGTTGATCAGCCCTCCGACTGGTTCGAATTTGAAGGTGATGCTAATTCATATGTAGGCGAGGGGGATCTAGATGGGCTGATGCCAAGCTTAGATGAAATAAAAACATGGCCCGCTAATTTTATTACCTACCATGGCGCAAAAGCCTTTGCTGATTTTTATGGATATGAATTACCATCGCTTGCGCAATGGCGTTTAGCTGCGGCTGGCGGAAGTAATTTTACTTATTCTACTTCAGATGGAACAAGAGATGAGGGCATTGCTTGGATCAATATTGATGGACCACTTATAAGGCATAGAGGTCATGTACAGCCTGTTGATTCTAAATTTCCAAACCCTTTAGGTATCTATCATATGGGAGGAAATGTCTGGGAATGGGTTCATGATTGGTATGATGGAAATGTAGTTTTCTCTTTTACTGAACCCAAACAGACAGAAGATTTTTTTATTGACGATACAATAACATTTGATGAGGCACAGGATAAATACTTAAAAGGTCTCATTGGTGGTTCGTTTAACTATTTCCCAGATACCATGCGTTATGATTACAATCATGCCGCCATGCCAGCTACCGGAAATGATCACTTTGGGTTCCGAGTTGTCAAAAAACCTTAAGAAGTGGTGATGATTTTCATCAACTAAGTAGTTCAATAGTATGTGTATAAAAAAATATGCATGCTATTGATTCTAATCTCCGTCATTTTCGTTCGTATCAAGTTCACATTATGGCGCTTCATAGCCATTTTATCCCTTGGGGAAATAATTGGTATTTACTAATATCAAGCAGTGCACCGATCCTCAAAAAGCATGCCTCTTAAGGTACGCTTTTACGCTGTTTGAATTGAACCCGAATCAGACTCCAACGATGTGATTTTATTAAGCAAATTCACCAGTTAATACTACAATTAGTAAACCGCTTAGTCATATTTCTTAAAGTTAGATGGTTCTAAAAAGCTTTTCTATGAGGTATTTTTTATGGTGCTATGCGCATTAATATCTGTTCAGTCTACTCTGAAGATTCTGCAGCCGCTAAATGTACTAATTATAGTAATTAATACAATAATGTGGGTGCCTCATGCTGCGGCTGTGGATACGCTAGATATTGGCCTCCTTGAAAGCCCCCCATGGTCGTATCAAAACGAGCAAGGTGACATTGAAGGCATCTATATTGATCTGTTTAGAGAAATTGAAGGTAATTTGAAGGGTGCAATTAAGCTGAACGTAAAATTATACCCCTTAGCTAGAGTACTCCTTCAAGTAAAGTCAGGTGTAGAAATAGCTGTTATGTCGTATCGTCCAGAGCGTGAAAGGTTAATGCATCCTTTACATCCCCTTTATAGAACGCCTTTTGTTTTAATCAGTCTAGAAGGTTCAGGTATTCATAGTTTAAATGACCTGGAGGGGCGTAGCGTTGCTATGCTAATTGGAGGGAGCGAATGCCCCTGTCTCGATGATAAAATCCCCTATAAAAAGATAAAATTGAATCAACATATTCAAGGAATAAGAATGCTTTTTAATGACAGGGTGGACGCGGTAGCAGGGCCAGCTATAAGACTATACGGAAGAATAGAAGAGTTGAATGTTAAACAAAGTCTCGCTCCAGATATTACTTATGAGCGCCGAACTGTCTGGATATGGGCAGCTAGACATATACAAAAATCAAAAAAAGTTATGCTATTTAAAAAACAGGTGGAACGCATATTGGCGACAGGGAAATTTAGAGCATTGGCAACCGAGCACCTTAGCCCTACTCAAACAAAATATTTGTATGATTTATCTCCAGATCATCGGTAAGTGAAAGTGGTTGAAGTAACGTCCAATAGTATGCGCTTACATGTATTAGCTTACAAAACGTCTCCTTTGCCGATCGAAATGCTTGGGTTATAAGGTTTGTGTGAACCTCTTACCGAGCACACCTTTAGTTACATATCAAAGGGACCGCTTTGTACTGTGATTTCAATTAGTCGCTGCAACACGCCTATTTTTATTTAATAAAAATAGGCGTGTTACTTTATGGGTAAGCATCTTAACTACACACTCGAACTCGTATCTGAACTCTGGGACAAATATAAAAATGGGGACTCTCTCAGGTCCATTGCTCGATCTATTGATAGGCCTTCTTCGACTATATATAAGAGGTTTGCACCAACTGGAGGGATAAGACCAGCTCCTGGAATACGGCCTAAAGTTGTTCTTTCTCTTGAAGAACGTGAAGAAATATCTCGGGGTATAGTCTCTAATTTATCTATCCGAGAGATAGCTCTCCTGCTAGATCGTTCACCATCAACTATTAGCCGTGAGGTTAATAAAAATGGTGGGCGTCGTGACTACAGAGCTGCTAAGGCAGATAAAGCCGCATGGTTGAATGCTCTTAGGCCCAAACTTTGTAAGTTAGCTATATATCCTAAACTAGCCCTCATCGTTGAAAAGAAGTTAAGATTAAAGTGGTCTCCTGAACAAATAGCGGGATGGCTAAAGAAAACTTACCCCAATGATGATTCCATGAATGTGTCACACGAAACAATCTATAGAAGTCTATTCATACAAGCCCGTGGTGTACTGAAGAAAGAGTTGCTGCAGCTGTTGCGATCTAAGCGAACTATAAGACGTTCGAAATCAACCTCTCTTAAAGGGGATGGCTTGGGACGTATTCCAAACACTGTCTCTATAAGGGAAAGGCCCGCAGAAGTTGAAGACCGTGCAGTACCAGGACACTGGGAGGGAGACTTGATCGAAGAGAGCCAATATAGCTGTATAGCAACTTTGGTTGAACGGCAAACACGCTTTGTAATGTTGGTAAAAGTGCAAAGTAAGAAGAACGAAGAGTTTATAAATGCCCTAATTAAACAAGCGCAGACATTACCGAGAGAGCTTTATAAATCATTGACTTGGGATCGAGGCATTGAGATGAAAGCACATCAGAAATTTACCTTAGCCACCGACATACAGATCCACTTCTGCGACCCAAGAAGCCCCTGGCAAAGAGGTAGTAACGAGAACACTAATAGATTATTAAGACAGTACCTCCCGAAAGGAACGGACCTCTCTGTTCATTCGCAAAAGGACCTTGATGAGATTGCTAGACAACTAAACACTAGACCCAGAAAAACCTTGGATTATGTGTATTAGTGTGATTACCAAGGGAAACTGTCGGTCTAATTACCGAGCGACTTTGTCATAAAGTGTATTATCAACTTAAAGTATTCGCTTTTGCTCCAGATTGTGTGAAAACTCGAATTCAAGCTAGAAAAGGGCTTGAATCAGTCATAACATACTTTTCTACTACATACTTTTCGGAGTTAGATCATGAGCGACAATCAAGACAGCAGGGTTACTTGTTCATACTGCTAAAGAAGGCTTGTTCCACGGTTCTCATTTGAAAACGGTGTCCCAGAAAAATCCTGGTGCCCGATGTGTGGTCATATGCTCAAAGATTTTTACTCAGGCGGGGAACTTGGTGTGCTTCTGATTATATTGATAGGTGTAGCAGTATACTATTTTTGGTAGTGAATGTTGAAGCCTCTGTTAATCAGGGGTTCCACCGTTACCTTATTTTTGAGTGTCATGCCTGCTGGTAGACAGCCCTTGTCGTTTTGCCATAAACGCCGCTTGAACTAACAGTATGCTATTAAATACTAGTGCATCTCTGTGGCTGGGATGAAGTATCTTCATTCGGTCTATTGTTGTCTTAATTAATGCATCCTCATCTAAAGTGCCGGTAAATCTGCATCTCGGGGATGAACTTTCCCATTCGTGGTAAATTTTTACCATTTCTAAAATGTCTTTTTCATGAGTTGGCCAGCCTGTTTCTTCTAGCCAAGTTGAAACTTCGTAATCTGAAATTTCTAGGTCTGAATTATTCATAGGTATCTCCAATTTAAGCGGAGAATAAACATAGCAGACGACTATATAATTCAAATTATAGCGCGGCGGTAATGATGATATGTCGATCATATGTACATGACGGGAATATATGTATATATTTTAAAGATTACTATATGTATTCTTCGTATTATGTATAGAAAAACTAATTATCTATTCATAAAATATGTGGTGTATATAGAAAAATCAAAAATGGATACGTACTTCGATGACAGAACTTCTTCCTCTTCCTTTAAGCAATGTTGAGAACTTCGAGACCCGTGCCGTTCTTAAAAAGACAGCAGAAGCTCATCGTTATCTTGCAGAGCTTAAGGGCGTAGCCGCGACGATTCCAAATGAAGCAATTCTGATCAATACACTGACTCTTCAAGAAGCAAAGGATAGCTCAGAAATTGAAAACATCGTGACCACTCATGATGAAATTTACAAAGCTAGCTTATTTTCTGAAGCGTTGACGAACCCTGCTGCTAAAGAAGTACAAGACTATTTATTTGCATTAAAGCAAGGTTTCCAAACAGTAAGACAGCAAAGAATAATTCGTTTGCATGACATTATTACCGTGCAACAGCAACTTGAAAAGAACAATGCAGGCTTGCGAAAGCTGCCTGGAACTGACTTGAAAAATGCTCGAACAGGGGAGGTTGTTTATACCCCACCACAAGATGCAAAATTGATTGAAGACTTGATGGCTAATTTAATTGAGTACATCAATTCTGATGAGTTTTGTGATGCTGACCCTTTGGTGAAAATGGCGATTATCCACCATCAGTTTGAAAGTATTCATCCATTCTATGATGGGAATGGCCGTACTGGACGAATCTTGAATATCTTGTATCTCGTTGCGAAAGGGTTGCTTGATCTGCCGGTGCTTTATTTAAGTCGATTTATCATCTCTAACAAATCAGACTATTACACTCATTTACAGCAGGTAAGAGATAAAGGTGAATGGGAGTCATGGTTGTTGTATATGTTGGAAGGTATCATTCAAACTTCTCAAATGACTATTGCCTTAATTCAGCAAATCAAGATATTGATGCAGCAATATAAACATCAAATACGTGAGCAGCTTCCAAAGATTTACCGTCAGGAACTATTGAACAATTTATTTAATCATCCTTATACCAAAATTGATTTTGTGATGGGCGACCTGGATGTGAGCCGCATTACTGCAACGAAATATCTGGAGCAGTTAGTTGATAAAGGCTTTTTACACAAAGAGAAAGTAGGGCGGGCCAATTACTATATTAACCAACCGCTTTGCGCCTTGCTGATTTCGCATGCTTAAACTTCCGCTCTGTCTAATATGTACGGAAGTATAAATTGATAGTAGCTTTATGATTTGGGGGTAATTGGGGGGTGAAAAAATGCCCCTGTAAATGCTTAGGTCTTATGATTAAAGGGCTGTCGGTAAGTGGTTGTGTGTCGGTCCCGGACTCCATTCTTTTTTTACTCAAGTACTTACATTAAATTAAGTTATTAACTTTATGATGGATAGCTATAGTTTATCGCTATTTGTTTTGAAGATTCCTCTTTTCTTCGTCCTTCAGCATCCACCGCGTGTACTCAGCTAATAACTTTACTGGCTTTGGGAATCTATCGTGAGATGTCCATCTCCAAATCGTAGAGCGGTCAACGCCGTATCAGTGAGTTAAAAAGTTGTCGTGCTTATACTTCTAATCAAGGCCTTTGTTGTGAATAGGCTGCCTACTCGAAATAGGCGTCTTAGTTTAAAATTCTACGCTTTATGGCTTCTATTGACCTAGCGCAGTTAGGCGTGTTGAAGACGATGGTACTCTTCTAAAAACCATATCAATTCATCACAATACAATCTAATGAGGGTTGGAATAATGAAGAAAGCACTGCTTGTTTTTATTAGTTGTTGGTCTATGTTTCTCTTTGCTTCAGATGAGACCTTAATTGAGCTGACATCATCTGAAGAGCAGAAGCTAAGCAATATTGGGCATAAAGCTGCTGGTATGGTGTCTGAACGTTTAATGAAGACCATGTTAGGCGACATCAAATCGGTAGGGCTTGCTGAAGCTGCGCGTGGTTGGAGTAAATCTGTCGCCATCATTAATGCAACTGCCGACTCTTTTAATCTTGGGATGAAAATTAAGCGACCTACCTATCAATACCGTAACCCTATTAATAAACCAGATCAGCTAGATCAAGTCGCGCTTGACTTCTTTTTGAGTGCCGAGTCAGAGGATGCAGGTTCTTTTTCTAGAAAGGTAGAGAGTAAAGATGGTTATCGTTATTTGTATTATCAGCCAATGTATGTGACTCAAAAATGTTTGTTATGTCACAGTGAAAATATGGCCGACGATGTAAAGGCGGTACTTAAAGAAAAATATCCTAATGATCTTTCCAGAGACTTGAAACTTGCAGAATTACGCGCACTGATACGAGTTGAACTTCCAGCGTCAGCGATCAAATAAAACTTGGCATTTAAGCTTTAAGCAGTAAGAGCACTTACTGAGAGTGACAATTATAGGTGACATTGGCTTGCAGATGCTGTGGGTTTTTCGGCTCGGTTCAGCTCAATTCTTGTTAGGTATTCATGTTGCGGGGTTAGGGCTTAGACCACTGTTTCATTAGTGGCTAGTCTAATGAAGTAGCGTATCTAGGTTAATGGTTTGCTAGCTCTTCTTGGTCATTACATCTAAACAACTTATTAACACTTAGCGTGTTAATAAGTTGTTCGTTACCAAGTTGTTCGTTACCAAGTTGTTCGCTGATAAGGCGCTTCTACAAGGTTTCTTTATCCAGAGCGGTGACTTCCATAATAGCTTGTCGAAGCTCTGCATTTAATACAAAGCGAGCGTCATCAATGACTTGTTGAACTTGCTTGCCAAAAACTAATTTGTTTGCGGCATTGAGTGTCAGCATTTCTTTTTCCAGCAGTTTATCAATAAAGTTTCTAAAGAGTGCTTTGTCAAAAAACTCAGGGGCATTCAAGCCAAATAAAATCGACATACGCTCGGCCATCAGAGTACTTTGTTTTTCAAGCTCGGCTGCATCAATTTTTCCAGAGCCATTCTGAATTAATATGGCGATAGAAATGTAATAGCGTTCGAGTGTTTGAATAATAAATCGAGAAAGAATCGATAATTGAACAAATTGACTGCTACCTGCGGCAGGTCGGCTAATTAAATCACCGTTTTGTTGAAGCATTTTTTGTTTAATCAATACATCAAGCCAGCCTTCAAACACGGCGTCAATCTCTTCACTATTCCATTTAAGGAATAACTCAGATCTGATGTAGGGGTAGATTGACCTGAATATGCGGTGAAGTTGCTTTTTCTCAAGGCTACTATTGTTCTGTAGTAAGCAAGCAATAAGTGAGGGCACCGCAAACAAGTGAAGAATGTTATTTCGGTTATAGGTGAGAGATACTGCGTTACGATCGCTTAAGCTGATAATGTCGCCTAAAGCTTGTTTTTGTCGTTCAACTAAATGCATGTCTTCAGCGTAGGTGATCCAGTCTTCGCCTTTTCCTTCTGCGAAGGTCATTGTATCGCTGTAAGGAAGGTCTTTCAAAAGCCCTGAGAAACAGTCCATGATATTTGCCAGTACTTTTGCATCCATTGCATGGCGCTCAGTAGAGAGCAGAACAAGTGCTGTAATATTAATGGGGTTGATCGCAGCGGATGCATTGATATTCGTGGCAATTTCAAGGGAGAGTTTGTCTACTAAAGGAGGTAACCATTTAGGTTTAAGGTTGTCCTCAGTTACTTCTTGCTTCCAGTTCGGTTGTTGTTCATTCAAGTATTGTTCAAGGTAAATGGGCTCACCAAAGTTAACGCTTACTTTACCGAAAGAGCGACGTAAATTCTTTAGGGATTTAAATAAGCCAAAAACAGACTCTTTTTGTTTCTTACCGCCTCTTAACTCCCCTTGAAAAGAACTACCTTCCAGGACTTTTTCGTAGCCAAAGTAAACAGGCACAAATGCTATTGGTTTTTGTTGGTCACGTAGATAGCTGTTGACGGTCATGGCAACCATGCCAGCGCGCGGGTTAAGTGTGCGTCCTGTACGGCTTCTTCCGCCTTCGACGAAGTATTCTACTGAGTAACCTCGTTTGAAAATGGTATGAATGTATTCTGAAAATACAGTCGAATAGAGCTGGTTGCCTTTGAAGCTGCGACGCATAAAGAAGGCACCGCTGCGCCTCAGTATTGATCCGACAATAGGGAGGTTTAAATTAATGCCAGCGGCAATATGCGGCACCATTATGCCTTCGCTAAAAAGCATTGAAGATAACAGTAAATAGTCGATATGACTGCGATGACATGGTGTATAAATGACGGCGTGGTCTTTAGTGACTTCTTTTACTGTCTCTAAATTATTTGAATTGATACCGTTATAAATTTTGTGCCATAGCTTGTTAAGTATTCTCTCAAGGAAATGGATATAAGGTATTTGAAGGTTTGAAGCAATTTCATCGCCATATTTGAGCGCCTGCTGTTCTGCTTTATGTAAGCTGATACCTTTTTCTTTTGCATGTAGCTCTATGCTGGCTTTTACTGTGCTGCTATGAATAATGCCGTGAACCAGGTTCTGGCGATGCGATAAGTTTGGTCCGAGTACCGTTTGGCGAACGCGGCGGAAATGAACGCGTAAAATTCTGGCGGTCTTTCGTGCGCTGCGTTCAGTATCTTGGTTGCTTTCTTGATAAATCTGTTGAACCGACATAGGTTGATTGAATTGTAATAACGTGCGTCGGCCATGTAGTAAAATGATTAAAAGTCTTTTAAATGGGCCTGAAACTGACCAGCCTTCAGATAGCAGAAGTTTTAACCAGGATTTTTCTTTTTCCGGTGATCGTCCCCAAAATAAAGACACTGGCACGAGTTGTACATCTAATGGCAGAGTTTGAGCATCAGGTGGCGTTGTTTGACTATCTAATGAAGCGGTATTTTGAATGCCGTCTTGTTCTGCAATGTCGTTAACAATTTGCTTTAGACGGCCTGTCACCATAGGCGTTTGACGGCGCTTAAACCAATGCCCCTGACGTTCGTATAAAAAGAAAAATGAACGGCGAACTGACTTATCCCCTAGTTGAAGTTGCGCTTGAGCTGAAGGCAGTTGCGATTTGATGCAGGCATTTTCTAGTACCAGGCGTGCAGAGAGAGAGCTGTATTGGAGGACGTAACAAACAGGTTTGTTTGGATCGAGCTTTAAAGACTCTTCATCGGCTCCTTTTATTTCTGTTTTGACCCAAAGAAAAAGGATTTTCCGAAGGAGAGTGAATAGTATCGAACTCAAATTAATAAAACGGCTCATAAAACAGTCGCTCACAGGTTGTGAAAATAATGGATGGCACTAAAAACGTGAAAGTAGTGTAAAGCTTCATTTGTCTCTTAGCAAAATAGCAAAAGGGGGAGGGCCTTAAATCAATGCCTCATGGCTGTTTTTTTATGACTTTAAGTGTGTAAATTTATGACTTTAGGTCGGTAATAAAATGGTTTTATGATGATAAATTAGTCACTTTATAGCTTGATAGTTGAAGGCCTTACATTACTACCTTGCAAGCTTTCTTCAAAACACTTGAAATCGTTCTATAGCCTCTCTATATTCCATGACGGCTATCTTTGTGTGAAATCGAACCACTGACCTAGTCTTCTAAGAAAAATAGTAAAGAGCAGAGCGGTCTATAATTCAGGGCGATCTATAAGGTAGAGCGACCAATAACCAGAACTATCGGGTAAATCATGATAAGAGTTTCCAATTTATGTAAAAATTTTGATGATTTTCGTGCTGTGAATAACATCAATTTTTCTGTTGAACCGGGCGAGATATTAGGTTTTCTAGGGCCTAATGGTGCTGGTAAATCAACAACAATGAAAATATTGACCGGCTTTTTGTCCCCAACTTCGGGTGATGTGTCTGTGATGGGGCATGATGTATTAAATAATGCAATTTCTGCTCAGCGAGAAATAGGGTATTTACCTGAAGGTGCGCCGGCTTATTCTGATATGACTGTGATTGCTTCTTTGCGGTTTATAGGACAGATTCGCGGCTTTACCGGTCAAGAGCTACAAACGCGTATTGATTCGGTCGTGAGTAAGGTTGAGTTGAATTCGGTTTTAAATAAGCGTGTCGAGACCTTGTCAAAAGGTTATTGCAGGCGTTTAGGGATCGCACAAGCCTTAATACATGACCCCAAAATTTTGATTTTGGATGAACCAACAGATGGCTTGGATCCAAATCAAAAGCACCAGGTTCGAGAACTAATCAGAAACTTATCGGCCGATAAGACCGTGATCATCTCGACCCATATTTTAGAAGAAGTGAGCGCTGTATGTACGAGAGCGATGATATTAGCGGAAGGTAATATTGTTTTTGATGGTACGCCAGAAGAATTGGCTGAAAAGTCAGAGGTGCATAATTCGGTCACGATTCGTTTGAGTGAATCGTCAGATTCGATCTTGTTTGCCTTAAAACAACTAGAGCAAGTTAAAGATGTTTGTGTCGATGAAAGTGGTCTTATTACGGTTTACCCAGAAGGTTCGAAGTCAATTCTTCCATTTGTAAATGCAATACTTCATGAACAGGGTTGTTTGATAGAAGAGTTACATGTTGAAAAAGGGCGTCTAGACGATGTGTTTAGACAAGTAACCCTATCGAGTGAAATTATGAAGCAAGGGGCTGCGGCATGAATCCTGTAAATATAGTGCTAAAAAGAGAGTTAGCTAGTTATTTCTCTACGCCTGTTGCGTATATTTTTATTGTTATTTTTCTAATGTTAAGTGGTGTTTTTACCTTTTATTTGGGGCATTTCTTTGAGAGGGGGCAGGCTGACTTGTCTTCTTTCTTTAACTTTCTGCCTTGGCTGTATCTTGTTTTGGTACCATCGGTGGGGATGCGCTTATGGTCTGAAGAAAGGCGCAGTGGCACGATTGAGTTACTGATGACTTTACCTATTTCTACAGCTCAGCTGGTGTTAGCAAAATACCTTGCGGCCTGGGTATTTATTGGTTTAGCTTTGGTCTTGACCTTTCCAATGTGGCTAACGGTTAATTATCTGGGAGACCCGGATAATGGCGTTATATTAGCTGGTTATATTGGAGCTTGGTTGATGTCGGGTGGTTTTCTCGCGATAGGCTCTTGTTTATCAGCGGTGACAAAAAACCAGATTATTGCTTTTATCTTAACACTTGTGGTGTGTTTCTTGATGATCGTGAGTGGCTTTCCTATTGTGCAGGACGTTTTTTCAAGTTGGGCGCCTTTATGGTTGGTGGATGGCTTTGCAGATTTAAGCTTTTTGACACACTTCGATGCGATCTCACGAGGCGTTATTGATTTGAGGGATATAATTTATTTTATTGTACTTATTGCTGCTTGGTTATATGCCACAGTATTAGTCGTTGATATGAAAAAAGCAGATTAGGATAATGTCTTACATGAAACTTACCGCCTCTCCAAAAGTATTAATCAGTGTGTTTGCACTGATGTTTCTTACGATCCTTCTAAGCTCTCAATATTTAGCGGGTGTTCGTTTTGATTTAACTGAAAACAAGCTCTATACCTTGTCTGATGGAACAAAACGTATTCTTGAGAGGTTAGATCAACCTGTCACTTTAACCTTATACTTTTCTGACAAAGCCTCTTCGCAACTTCCTGCGCTAAGAACTTATGCTCAGCGTGTAGAGGAGTTACTAGAAGAGTATGTTGGTTTATCTGATGGAAAACTTCAATTCAACAAAGTGGATACAGAGCCTTTTTCTGAAGCTGAAGATGAAGCTGCATTAGCGGGTTTGCAAGGTGTACCTGCAGGCGCCAGAGGGGATGAAATTTACTTTGGTCTAGTGGTTAAAAATGACTCATCAGCTCAAGAAGTGATCCCTTTTTTACAGCCTGATAGAGAAGCCTTTTTAGAGTATGAATTAACACGCTTAATTTCATCACTATCAAAAACAGCCCTGCCAAAAGTTGGTATCTATAGTGGCATCGAAATAAAAGGCGGGTACGATTATATGACACGCCAGCAGCGCCCTGAATGGTCAATTATGGAGTATATTCAGGAAGGTTTTGATATTGAGTGGATAGAAGATGATGCCACTGAGATCAAAGATGTTGATGTATTGCTTTTGATTGCACCACAGAACTTATCTGAAAGTTTATTATTTGCTATCGATCAGTTTGTTTTAGCAGGTGGACGTACCTTGGTCTTTTTAGATCCTTACTCAGAAGCTTTTGCAGCACAAAGTGGTATGCCATCTGTTCAGCGTTCTGATTTGTCTCAGTTATTACCTGGTTGGGGATTGAAGCTGCGTGAAGATATGATCTTGACTGATTTTGCAAATTCGATGGTGGTCGGCATTGGCGAGTCAAGAAATCCGGTAAGGCACATTGGTTTGTTGAGTCTAAATCCTCAGTCTGAGGAGAGTGATGCTTCTGTGAAGCAAGATGATATTGTTTTACATGGCTTAGAGAGTCTTAATTGGTCTTCAGTGGGCATCCTTGATAAGCAAGAGAGTGCGACAACGACTATTACGCCGCTTATTCTTTCGAGTGATCAGTCTAAACCTCAAGCGGCAGATTTATTGCCTCAGATGCAAGATCCCCAGCAGTTAATGGATGACTTTGCACCAACAGGTGAACGTTATATTCTGGCTGCTAGAATTTCAGGTGCAGTTAAAACAGCTTTCCCCGAAGGTATTACGGTATTAAGTGAAGAGGAGGCGTCGGAAAGTGAAGCGTCGGAAGCTGAAGTAGAAAGTGTTGATGCTACGCCAGCTAAAACCGTTGAAGAGAATTATAAACCGAGTGTGGTGGCCTCAGATAATATACATGTCTTTGTCATTGCGGATTCTGATATTTTATCTGATCGCTTATGGGTGCAGGTGCAGAATTTCTTTGGCCAGCAAGTCGTGACGCCTTGGGCTGATAATGGAAGCTTTTTGGTTAATGCTTTAGAGAACTTCTCAGGTCACCCTGATCTGATTGAAATACGTAGTCAGGGACGCTTTAACAGACCTTTTGATAAGGTGGAAGATTTGCGTCTTAAGGCTGAAGAGCGCTTTCTTGAACAGCAAGAGTTGTTACAAGACGAGTTGCAGGCGACAGAGTCTAAAATGATTGAGCTTGAAGCTTTAAGAGGTGAGGGGGATGGCGCAATGTTCTCTGAGGAGCAAAGCGAAGAGCTGGAGAAGTTTCAGGCTGAAAAACTGAAAATTCGTAAACAACTGAGAGATGTTCAGCATCAGTTGGATCAGGATATTGAGGGCTTGGGTACGCAGTTGAAGTTGATTAATATTTTTCTGGTACCCGTTTTGATCTGTCTTCTTGTATTTTTCGCTGCTATGCGTAGACGCTTATCCTAGCGGTTTGGGTTAACTTGGCGGTTAGGATTAACTTGGCGGTTAGGATTAACTTAGCTGCTTGGGTCAACTTCGCGTGAGTTTAAGTTCTAGCGAGAAGGCTGATAAGTCTGTACCTTCCATACTGGTGATTGATTCTGGTGTGGGGGGCTTAAGTATTTGTCAGTCTATTTTTGCTTTAGAGAGTCGCCTTCAACTGATCTACTTTGCTGATGATGCTTATTTTCCTTATGGCTTGAAGGATGATGAGCAATTAAGGCAGCGCTTAATAAAGATCGTGTCTCAGATGCTCAACTTGCACCAGCCTGAATTGGTGGTCTTGGCATGTAATACAGTGAGCACTTTACTCTTGCCCGAATTAAGAGCGCTTTTTGATGTACCATTTGTCGGCGTTGTGCCTGCTATTAAACCGGCTGCAAAGTTATCGCGCACTAAAAATTTAGGTTTGCTGGCGACCCCGGGTACAGTTAAAAGGCCTTATACAGATAAACTTATTTCAGATTATGCGAGCAACTGTAAAGTGTTGCGAGTAGGCTCTAGTGAGTTGGTGGGCTTGGCTGAAGATTTTTTATCTGGTCAGGAAGTGCCAGAAACACAGTTACGTTCTATCTTATTGCCTTTCATGCGCCAAGAATCTCAAGTGGATACCATTGTGCTGGGTTGTACACATTTCCCTTTGTTGGGCGCGCATTTAAATAAGGTCTTACCTGAAATTCAGTGGGTTGATTCAGGCGAAGCGATAGCGAATAGAGTTTTATCTTTATTGTCTTTGGCAGAGCCTTGTACTTTGAGTTATTACCCACTTGATTCTTCTGCTCATGATAAAAGTTGCACTCATCAAATATATTTTTCTGGTACGAAACCGGATGAATTTATTTTTGCGCGCGCACTTGAGAGTTTAGGGATTTTTAATCATCAGTTGAATGATTTTTCATTTACGGCTTTTGAGCCATAATGGCGTGATATAAGTCTCTCCCTAAAAAAGGGAAGTATTGGTGTTCGCTTATTTTTAGGTTTTTCTTTTCTAGTATCGCTTGGTAATCATAAACTTGGTGTAGTGCATTGCCTGCAAATGCAAAAAAAGCGGTTGCAGCAGAGTACCAGTATAGCTGTTGAAAGGTCTTGGTCATTATTCCACCTTTCGGAGGACAGAAGTCGCCAATCACGATACGCCCCTGTGGTTTACAGAGTTTGATTAAGTGATCGAGTAAAGTATTCATTCTATCTTCTTCAAATATGGCTAAGAAGAAGTTAGCGACGACAATGTCATAGTTACTAAATGTTTCGTGTTTGAGTACATCTCCCAGAATAGTTTCAATATGCAGCTGGCTTTTTTCTGGGTGCTTGGTCAGTAGTTCTAGAAAGGTATCCATCATGGTGGGAGATATGTCTATCAGCGTGACATGGGCGCCCAGTTCTGCTGCTCTAATGGCATCTTGACCTTGGCCTGATCCCGCAAATAATACTTTTGACCCTTTATGTATCGTATCTTCTCGCAGCATTGATATCTTGCAGGATTGAATTGCATTACCGCTGTATATCTTGCTCAAGAGATCATATGAGTGACCTATGAGTTTATATTTATCGAGCATCAGGTTTATCTTTATTGGGTGGGTGTGCTTTGAGTATAGTTAAATTACTCATTGCTGGGCGGATATTTTTGCTTGTTTCAGCAGAGATATTAATAACTATATTATGGCTCTAGCGAACCATAATATAGTTGATCTAGCTTGCAATAGAATGTTTTGCATATTGATCTAGAAGTGCCAGGGCTTGGTTTCCTGGCATCGCTTTACCAAAGTAGAAGCCCTGAATCTCGTGGCAACCTAGAGACCTGAGATAAGATAACTGAGCTTTGGTTTCAACACCTTCTGCGACAATATTTAGCTTTAAGCCATGTGCCATTGATACGATAGCATTTACGATGCAGGCTTCATCTTGTGTATCTTGAATGTCTTGGATAAATGTCTGGTCAACCTTTAGGGTATGGATAGGCAATTTACGTAAATAATTTAAAGACGAGTAACCTGTTCCAAAGTCGTCTATTGCAATGGTCAGACCGTGCTCAGATAGCTGTCTGAGTTTTTGGGTCATGTTTTCCAAATCATTCATGATGACATTTTCAGTCAGTTCTATTTCCAGGTTCGTACTGGGGAAGTTTTCAGCGCGTAAGCTGGATAACAAGCGATGTACAAATCTTGGGTGTTCTGCCTGTAAAGGTGAAAAATTAACTGATAAGCGAATGTCTTTATGTCCGTTGTCTATCCAGTGCTTTACTTCCTTACAAGCTGTTTTGAGCACCCATTCACTGATGTCTGACATCAAGCGCGTTTCTTCAGCTAGAGGAATAAATTCACCTGGGTAGACTAAGCCCCGAATAGGGTGCTGCCAACGAACGAGTGCTTCGACACCCACTACTTTACCTGTTGATGCAGAGATTTGAGGTTGATAAAAAACCCTAAACTCTTCGTTTTCAAGCGCGTTACGTAAATCTCGCTCAAGACTTAGGCGGTTTGAAGTATGGATGGCCATATCTTCATTATAATATTGGTAGCCATCTTTCCCTCGTCCTTTAACGTGATACATGGCAACGTCAGCATTTTGAATCAGTTGTTCGACAGTATCGCCTCCATTCGGGTAAACGGCTATGCCGATACTAACGCCGACAAATACTTCGTGTTCACCTAAAATGAAAGGCTCTTTAAGTGTCGAGATGACTTTTTTTGCAATCGTACGTGCATCTTCAGGGGACGAAATTGATGGAAGTAATAAAGTAAATTCGTCACCCCCAAAGCGCGACAGGGTGTCGCATTTTCTGACGCAGTTTTCCAATCTGAGTGCAACTGACTGTAATAGTCGGTCGCCCATCGCATGGCCTAGGGTATCGTTCACTACCTTAAAGCGGTCTAAATCGAGGAACATGACGGCGACATTACTCTTATTGCGTTTAGCTTGAGCAATAGAAATATTTAAGCGGTCTTTAAAAAGTGCGCGATTAGGTAAGCGTGTCAGTAAATCATGGTAGGCTTGAAAGTTAATAAACTCTTCAGCTTCTTTTCGTTCAGTTACGTCTCTTGCAGTGCCGTAGGTGCCAATGACTTTGTGTTGAACTGTTTCTGAATTATGTTTTTTAGTCAGGTTGTTTTTTGTCTGGCGTTCAATTGGGAAGAAAGTGACTTCAAAGTGACGGGCATTATGGTCCGATTTCTTTGCTTTAAGTTTTAGCTCAGAGCCCCAGGATGATTTCTTTTTGCCAGATTGTTCATCAAATAAGTATTTGGCTCGTTCAAGGTCAGTCTGCTCAATAATAGTGCTGTAGTGACGGCCTATCAGGTCAGTTTTTTTATAACCCAGAATAGATTCAATTTTACTATTCAAAAATGTAAAACAACCATCACGGTCTAGCATAAATACAATATCAGGTGAGCTGTTTACGATATAACGGTGCAGTTCTTCTGATTTTTGCAGGCGGGTTTGCATGGCATTATGCGCTTTTTCGAGCATGACGGTTTGTAGCGCGCTATTGACAGTGCTTAATAATTCTTCAGAGTCATATGGCTTTCTGAGGTAGTCGTAGGCACCGCGCCTTAAGGCTTTGCTTACAGCAGAGAAGGATGATTCACCACTGACGACAATAGTAGCTACATCTATATCCTGTTTAGTAATGAAGTCCATTACCTGATGGCCATTCATATCTGCCATGTTGAGATCAAGCAATACCAAATCAAAACTCTGATTTGATAAAGACTCACAAGCTTGTATGCCTCCTTGAGCGCAGACAACATCGTAGCCCTGGTTCAAAAGCATATTTTCAAGGCTTTTGAGCAAGCGATATTCATCATCAACTATCAGGATACAGGCCTTTTCATTGCTTCGGCTGTAAGGCTGTTCCGTTTTTCTTATCTTCATGCCAGTCGTTAACCACTTGTTTATCAGGGTCGTCTTCTAGATACTATTTACCCTGTTTGGGGTAATAAAATCTGAAAAGACGTACCGTTATCGTTGCTCCTGCAACTGATGGTTCCTTTAGCATCCTTGACTAGGTTTTTTGTAATACTCAAGCCTAAGCCTGAGTGCCCATTACCTTTAGTAGAGGTAACCGGTGTGAATAAATCTTTTAAAATGTGTCCGGGTATTCCAGAACCAGAGTCCTGTATGAGTATTTCAACGAAATCTTTGCCATTGACATTTACTGTCGCTGTTGTTGCGATTTTTAATGTGCCGCCAGTTGGCATTGCTTCAACAGAATTTTTGATGAGATTTGTTAAAATTTGTTTTAGATGATTTCGATTTGCAGTAATGCGAGGAGTCCCTGCTTCAAGATCAAGCTCACTTTTAATAGATTTTAGTAGAAAAAATGATTTTTTGTAGAGAATGTCAAGGTTTTTTATTTCGGTGTTGATGTCAACGCCAGATTTTTCTTCCCTTGCATCGTGTTTTAAGTCTCTTAAGCGATGTAAGATTTGACTCGCTCGTTCAATTTCTTCTTTTACAATTGTTAATTCTTCTTTGATGTCATTATTAGAGATGACGCTGTCTTCTGAAAACTTCTGACCAAGCACTGTCAGGTAGTTGCTGATGATGTTAAGTGGGTTATTCACTTCATGTGCAATTTCGCTGGCGCGTAGGATAAGCTCATTGCTAGAGACTTTGTTTTCATCTGAGCTAATGTGCCTGAGCGTGTCTGCACAGGTGATAGCAATTTCATTCGCAAAGTATTTAAGCAATTTTTCTTGATTTGAGTCTTTTTCAATTATCTGATTACAGCCGACCACCAAGACACAAAACAAAGTGTCCTTATGTTGAATCGGGATGCAGGTAAGCCCTTGGGCATTTACCAGGTGTTTAATTTGCTGGTCAACCACAGTCAATTGGCTGTTCGGTGTATTGGGGTTGATAGAATGTATAATCGTGTTGTTGAGGGCCGCTTCCGTAATAATGCTTCTGTTTGCTTCAAGCTTAATTTTTATAGGAAGGCCTTCTGGCTGTTCAGGCATGATGAAACTTAGAAGTTGCTCACTCTCCTGATACCAGAATACAACACTATTCATGTAGCCAAATAATAGTTCTAATGTGCTCTGGAATGCGCGACCTAGTTCTACTTTTGAATTAACTCTGTTTAGCTCACCTGTGGCCGTTTGGACTAAACCTATATTTCTAACGTATTGAGCCAGTGCAACCTGTGTTTGTTGGTCTGACTTACTGTCATTAACGTTAATACCCATTGTCGCAGCAATCTCTAATACTTCAGTTTCAATTTTTGAGACAATTTCATTGACTAGTGAAGTATTTAATTCAAACAGTTGATAGGCGATATCATTGCTTGAATATTGCTGATCTAGTTGTCCGAGACTTAGGTGGCTGGCAAGATAGATTAGTTTAACTAAATGGTGGGCATCCTGAACGGATGTGCTAGGTGAGTGATGGAACTCTATAGCGTCAGCAGTTAAATCACCTAAATCCCACTCTTTTGCTAACCATGCACCTACTTGTGCATGATTGACTGCGAAAATTTCGTTTTCTTGTTGTAGGAAAATTGTTTCATCTTCGGGGGTTTTTATTTGCGTTTTTAATGAAAGTTCTGAGAACTCTTTGGGGTAATTACTATCAAGTACGAGTTCACCAATATTATGTAATAAGCCTGTCAGGTATGCTTCTTCAGGATTGGGGTAACTGGTCAGGATCGCTAATGATTTTGCAATCAGCGCACAGGATAGAGAACGTTTCCAAAAACGTTTTAAAAATTGAGTATGTTCGGTGCTGAACCCTGAAAAAAACTGTTGAACAGATGCTGTGATTACAATGGTCTTGACAGTATCTGTTCCGAGCACAAGTAGTGCGCGCTCAATCGTATTGATTTGGGTGCCGCGATTATAAAAAGTGGAGTTTGCAAGAGATATAACGCGAGCAGATATAGCGGCATCACGACTAATAATTAGGGAGATTTCCTGAAATGACGCACGATTACCCTGACAGGCTTGAAGCATATCTACAAGCACGTGGGGGAGCGATGGTAAGCGATTCACCTTCAATTTTGTCATTATAGTTGTATTAATTGTGGCCATCATATTTAAAGTTATTAGTTATAGCTGGATATATATTAGACAATTCTCCTTAAAAATTAAACATTTATTGCTTCTTTTTTAAGTAATTCTTTAAAAGTGTAGCTAAGTATATGAAATAAGATGAACAATCTTGTGAGTTATTAGGTGTTTTAAAGGCAGTAAAGGCGATAGAATTGCTGATAAATCGCACCGCTTGAGTAAAGATGCTGATTTTATTGAAACGTGAAAGCTGCATGGCGTAAGCAGATATTTTGGGTATGGGTGAAGTGCAAAACATGAATCATAAAAATAAAATACCTCGTGTAGTTGCTATTACCGGAGGCAAGGGTGGTGTGGGTAAAACCAGCATCGCTATTAATCTTTCAATCGCCTTATCCCGTACGGGTTCAAAAGTCTGTTTATTTGATGGTGATACCGGTTTAGCCAATACCAATATAATGTTGGGCTTGTACCCTGCCTATACACTTGAACATTTATTCACAGGAGAACGCTCAATACAGGATATTGTTCTAGAGGGGCCTGAAGGTTTACATATTGTACCGGGCGCTTCTGGTTTTGCTCAGTGTGTGGATTTGGATGTAGGGCAGCAGCAGCGTCTAGTTACATCTATTCGTGCGATTGAGCCTCATTATGATTATATGGTGGTGGATACTGCTGCGGGTATTTCGCCTACTGTTTTGCACTTTATTGCTGCTTCGCAGGTTGCTGTTGTTGTTATAACACCTGAGCCAACCTCATTAACTGATGCATTTTCACTTTTGAAGGTTTTGAAGCGAAGAGGCTACCGCCGGAAAGTAGAAGTGCTAGTGAACATGGTTCCGAATGCTTCCCAAGCCAAAAAAGTATATCAACGCTTTGGTCTGGCAGTCAGTAAGTACCTTGACTTATCAACTGACTATATGGGCTCTGTGTGGATGGATGAAAGCATGAGAACTGCAGTGACGCTACAGCGTCCAGTTGCTTTATATCCAAAAGAAGACCCTTCTGCGCGGTGCTTTTATCGTTTAGCTGAAAAACTTGATGAGATATTTAGTCGGCCAGGGGTACCTAAATTAGCCTTTAGTGCTTATTGGCAAAAAGTTGTGGAGCGTCAGTCCAGAGGCCGCGCACGAAATCAGCATAGTGAAAGCTTAGCGGCTAATTCCATTAAGCAAATACAGCAGAAACAACTGATACAGCAACAGGTTCAACAAGAGTCTAGCCATCACTCGGCTGAAGTTCCTTTGACACAAATTCAAAAGCAATTGCAAGATAAGGTTCAAATGGCTGCGCCTTATTCATCGATAGATGATGAAGAGTCAATTACAGTGAGCCAGGTTAAGTTAAAAAATCAGCGGCATCAAACTTCACAGGAGAATTCTGATCTCGAAGAGCCTCTAAGTTCTCATTCTGAAGATGCTTGGTTAGACTTGCGTTTACGTATGAACCAGTTTTTTAATGATGACAATACAACCCCTGAACAAGTGATGACCTTGCTGTCGAGTGGCATTTATAGTTATGGTGAAAAATTAGGGAATGCATCAGTTGACCTTCTTCACGGCTTACTTCATGCTCTTGATCCAAAGCAGCTAAGTGATGAACAAAAACAACTCCTACTATCTGACTACGAACGTATTGGGCTTGATGAGTTTAAGCAGTCTCGACAGGCAATTAAGAAAAAAGTTCGTTATGACACCTCTGGCTTTGGTGATCAGCAAAATTTAGTAAAAGCGATTCGTTCATCGGCTGAAGATATGCCCCTAGAAAGTCTTTTGGAATCGATCAAATACGCCTCCTTGGTAGACTCTTCTAGCGGTACATAAAAAATACAACTTTTCCAGGATGGGAAAGGAGAAAAGGAGATGTGTGTGATGAATGATGTGAAATCTTACCCCATTAAAGACTCTGCTAAAGCACGTACAAATGTAAATGCAGAACAATACCAGGCGCTTTATGAACAGTCGATTCAGGACCCAGAGGTTTTTTGGGCTGAACAAGGAAAGCGTCTGGAATGGATGCAACCTTATAGCAAAATTAAAGATGTTTCTTTTTCTTCATCAGATTTACATATTAAGTGGTATGAAGACGGCGTATTAAACGCGTCAGTTAATTGTCTTGACAGGCACCTTGCTGAGCGTGCCGATCAAACTGCCATTATCTACGAAGGTGATGACCCTTCAGTCTCACGAAATATTACTTACCGTGAACTCCACGAACAAACTTGTAAATTCGCCAACGCCTTAAAAACTCAAGGTGTTGTTAAGGGCGATATCGTTACAATTTATATGCCTATGGTGCCAGAAACAGCTGTTGCAATGTTGGCTTGTGCTCGAATCGGTGCGGTTCACTCTGTAGTCTTTGGTGGTTTTTCACCCGAAGCCTTGGCGTCTAGGATTGCCGATGGCAAAGCTAAATGGGTGGTGACTGCTGATGAGGGCGTGCGGGGTGGCAAGTCAATACCGTTGAAAGCCAATGTTGATCAAGCCCTCCAAAATGATTTAGTCACAACAGTTGAAACTGTATTTGTTCTCCAGAGAACTGGCGCGGATATAGCTTGGACAGAAGGGCGTGATGTTTGGTATCACGAACTGATGGCTCAGGCTTCCATAGAGTGTGCACCAGAGCCAATGAATGCTGAAGACCCTCTGTTTATGCTTTACACCTCAGGTTCAACCGGAACGCCTAAGGGTGTATTGCACACTACGGGTGGCTATATGGTTTTTGCATCCTTAACCCATGAAGTAGTATTTGATTATCAGGATAAGGATGTTTACTGGTGTACCGCTGACTTTGGTTGGGTGACCGGGCATAGTTATATTTTATATGGGCCATTGGCAAATGGCGCCACTACTTTGTTATTTGAAGGTGTGCCGAACTATCCAGATTATTCACGTTTCTGGCAGGTAATTGATAAGCATAAAGTGAATGTTTTCTATACTGCACCAACAGCCATAAGAGCTTTAATGGCAGAAGATGATGACCTGGTGAAGCAAAGCAGTAGAGAAAGCTTGCGTTTGTTGGGGAGTGTGGGGGAGCCTATTAATCCAGAAGCGTGGGACTGGTATTACAAAGTGATTGGAGATGAGCGTTGCCCTATCGTTGATACTTGGTGGCAAACAGAAACGGGTGGAATTCTTATCTCACCTTTGCCAGGGGCAACCGAATTAAAGCCAGGTTCTGCTGCACGTCCTTTTTTTGGCGTGAAGCCCGCTTTGGTTGATAATGAAGGCAATATTCTTGAGGGTGAGGCAGAGGGGAATCTAGTGATGCTAGATAGCTGGCCGGGTCAGATGCGAACAGTTTATGGTGATCATGAGCGGTTCAAGCAAACCTATTTTTCTACTTACGAAGGTATGTATTTCTCAGGTGATGGCGCACGCCGTGATGCTGATGGTTATTACTGGATTACAGGACGAGTAGATGATGTTTTAAATATTTCTGGACATCGTATGGGAACTGCGGAAATTGAAAGTGCATTGGTTGCTCATCCAGATGTAGCTGAAGCGGCTGTCGTCGGTTACCCGCATGATATTAAGGGTCAGGGTATCTATGTATATGTGAGCATGATGCATGACCACGATATTCCACAAACTGATGTATTGAAAAGTGAATTAAAGCAGTGGGTTAGGAAAGAAATAGGCGCTATTGCGACACCTGATATTATCCAGTGGGCGCCTGAAGGTTTACCTAAAACTCGTTCGGGTAAAATTATGCGCAGAATTTTACGTAAAATTGCAGCTAATGAACATGATAGTTTGGGTGATACTTCTACCTTGGCTGACCCTTCAGTGGTCGAACACTTGGTTGAAAATAGACTCAATCGTTAGGTGCGAAAATATGAGTATTGCTAGTGTGAGGCTAGAAAACTGACTGACAAAAGGCTGTCTTATATTATTTGGGCGGCCTTTTTATTTTATATCTTTGCTTTTCGCTCTTGTTCTTTGTCGTGCTATTTGGTCTTGCTCTTCAATTTTCCCTTCGGTCTACTCAATTACTCTTATCAGGTGAAATAAAAGTGCTATTTAAAAAGTGGAATAGCACGTACATATGGTAAGCCTCTGGGTCTTATGAGTGCAGAATTCTTTATTCTGTACTCTATTTATTTCTCCTTTCTTCTCCATTTCACCGTCTAAAAATATTTCATTTCTTACATATTCTTATTTTTCTTATTGTCTCTCATCAAAATGATCTCTTTTTTATAGGATATCAAAACGACAACGACTTGGCTTACAAATTGCTAATACCTATTTAGTAGTATTCGCTTAGTTGTATTATTGGTCTTGTAAATCAATAGTTTGCAAGTTTGTGCTCTGATTTGGTGCGGTTTGATTTGTTTTTAATCTATCGAGGCTCTGAGTTGGTGCTCATTATTGATGTGAGAATCCCTTTATATGTTATTTGGTCGTAAAGATAGAAAGCCTATTAAGATAGTTGATAAAGCCGTTAAGGAGTGGAAGTACACTACCTGCGGTTATTGCTCCACTGGTTGCTCAATTGAGGTTGGCCTGAATGAAGATGGAAAACCGGTCGGTACGCGTGGTGATACCGGGGCAGATGTCAATCGAGGCAAGTTATGTATAAAAGGAATTTTTGAGCATGAATTATTTGAGTCAGATGGACGGGGTGATGAACCGACTATACGTAATAAATCATATGAGCCTTGGGAAAAAACGGACTGGGATACGGCGTTCAACAAAACGGCTTCTGAAATTAAACGTATTCAGGAACAGTATGGCAAAGATTCATTTGCAGTCGTCTCGACAGGGCAAATATTTACCGAAGAGTTTTATACTTTAGGGAAATTGGTTCGAGGTTGTATCGGTACTAATAACTATGACGGCAATACAACTCTTTGTATGGCCTCTGCTGTTTCGGGCTATAAACGCTCTTTTGGCTCTGATGGCCCGCCGGGATGTTATGACGATTTTGAGCATACGGAATGCTTTATTGCTTGGGGTTCTAACTTACCTGAACAGCACCCTATCATTTATTGGCGTTTAAAAGAGGCATTGGAAAAGCGAAGCTTCCCAGTCATTGTCGTTGACCCACGTGTCACCATGCTGGCGCAATTTGCAGACATACATTTACCCATAACTCCGGGAACAGATGTGGTGTTATTGAATAGTTTAATGCATGTTATTTTGGATGAAGGGCTTGAAGATAGGGACTATATCAATGTAAATACCCAAGGAATTGAGGAAGTTGAAGCATTAGTTAAAGGTTATGACCCAGTCACTGCTTCCAAAATTTGTGGAATTGATGAAGATACTATTCGCCATGTCGCGCGCATTTATGCAAAAGCGGGTGCAGCCATGAGTATTTGGACGATGGGTATTAATCAGAGTACACATGGTTCAGACGGTGTTGTAGGTATTAATAATCTCAACTTGATAACAGGTAATATCGGCAAGCCTGGTGGCACCAGTTTATCAATTACAGGGCAATGTAATGCAATGGGCACGCGAGAGTGGTCATCATGCTCGGGCTTACCTGGTTACCGTTATTTAGAGAATGAAAAAGACAGGGAGGATATTGCAGATTTTTGGGGAATTGATAAAGAATTTTTCCCAAACAAACGCGGTTTGCAAGAGACTGATATTTTCCCAGCGATTGAAACCGGTCAAATTAAAGGTTTGTGGTTGGTTGCCACCAACCCTATGACGTCTATGCCGAACACTGCGCGCGTGAGAAAAGCTCTTGAAAAGCTAGAGTTTCTGGTGGTTCAGGATAGCTATAAAGATGTTGAAACTAATCAGTATGCCCACGTGTACCTACCGGGAGCAGTTTGGGCTGAAAAAGATGGCTGCTTTACTAATACCGAGCGTCGTGTGAATTATGTGAGTAAAGTTACCGAGCCTTATGCTAACTCGAAACCAGATTTTTGGATTTTTAATGAGCTTGCCAAACGCTTTGAAAATGGTCAGAAAATTCATTTTCCCGAAACAACGGCTGAAGCATTTAAAGAAATGGCTTTCTTGTCAAAAGGCGAGGGCCGAACTTTAGATATTTCAGGTATGAATCATGAGAAAATTGAAGCTGCGCGAGGTATTCAATGGCCTTTCCGAGAAGGTTCAGAAAATGAAAAAGGGGACCCGCGACTATACACCGATGGTAAATTTCAAACCAAAAGTCAGAAAGCAAACTTAATCCCTTTGCCGTATATCGAAAATAATGAAACTCCCTGTGATGATTATCCATTTTGGATGAACAGTGGTCGTGTCGTTGAGCATTTTCACACTCGAACTAAAACAGGCAAGCTAGGAAATCTAAACAAATTTAGTCCTACGCCGTATATGGAAATGAATCCTGATGCAGCTCGTGACTTAGGCGTTGCGCATCAATCCTATGTACGAATCGCTTCACGTCGTGGTGATGCTGTGGTGATGGTGCAATTAACCCAGCGTGTGCCACGTAATATGGTATTTATTCCCTTTCACTTTCATGACTGTGTTAATCGGGTATCGCTTGGTTTACTTGATCCGCACTCACGCCAGCCCGCCTTTAAGCAGTGTTCTATTCGAATTGAACCGGTTGATCAAGAAATGGCTGGCAAACTAAATGCAGAACGGAGAGGGTTTTAAAAATGTTGAGTTTATTAACTAAAGTTCGTGATCATTTAGATACCTTGGGTGTTGAGAAGATTGAGCCAAATACCGCTGAGCGTGATACTTACGAGCTACGTGATAACGAGCAAAGCTACGCGAAACTTTATGACCCTAAAGTTGCCAAAAATAAAGATGGTATTAATCAATATGGCCAAGCGATAGATTTATTAGAGTTAACTGAAGGCGCCTTCGAAGAAGGTCGTTCTATGAAAATAAATGAAAACCCGAGTGTAGGACCTAACCCAAATAGGAATAAACAACACGGATTTCATTTTACTGCTGACAATTGCATTGGCTGTCATGCCTGTGAAGCAGCATGTAGTGAGAAGAATGAAAACCCCGCGCACTTGGCTTTCCGCTCTGTAGGTTACGTCGAGGGCGGTTCCTATCCTGATTATAAGCGAATGAATATCTCAATGGCCTGTAATCATTGTGATGACCCTGTTTGCTTAAAGGGCTGTCCAACAAAGGCCTATACTAAACACACTGAATACGGTGCTGTTTTACAAGACCCTGATACATGCTTTGGATGTGGCTATTGTACTTGGGTATGCCCATATAATGCGCCTCAACTTGATCCGGTAAAAGGGCAGGTGTCCAAATGTAATATGTGTGTAGATCGCTTGGAAGTGGGTCTTAAGCCTGCTTGTGTATCGGCTTGTTTAGGTAATGCACTAAATTTTGGTGTAATTGAGGATACGCCAGAAAATCGTGAACAAACAAAAACCTCGATTCCTGGTTTTCCAGATCCTTCGATTACGCAGCCTAATATTCGCTTTCAGCAGACAAAGACTATGCCGGAAGAAATGACGCGTACAGATGTACAGCCATTGAAATACCATAAGCAAGAAGATGGTACTTATCGTTCTGTTGTTGATGAAAAAATAGGTAAGGATCGTGCCTGGAATATTGGACGTTTAAGTTCACGTGAGAATCCTTTAGTGATCTTTACGCTTTCAACACAAGCTGTGATTGGTGCGTTCTTGTTATTGTTCCTGGGGCCTATATTGAGCCCTGAAGCATTTTCATTTTTGAGCGCAAGTTCCGTTTCTTATCCTTTATTGGTTTCGTTGATATTAATTCAGGGTGGCGGATTATTCTTGTCTACTCTACACCTTGGCAAACCACTGCGATTTTATCGAGGTTTTAATAACCTTCGTTACTCACCATTGAGCCGCGAGGCTTTAGGCATTGCGATGTTCTTTGGGGGGTTAACAGGCTATACCGTACTGTCTGCAGCTAAAGATTTATTTGCTTGGCAGTGGCTTGAGCCCTTAATTCTAGGGGCGGGCGTATTTGCGATTGTTTCAGCAGTAGTAGGTTTGTATTTTATGCACTGTATCTACCGTATAAAAGCACGTCCTTTCTGGAATCACTGGCAAGTACTCACCAGCTTCTTTGGTTCGACGTTAAGTGCAGGCGGCGTGTTGTTTGGCCTCTTTACTGTGCTTGCTTATGCTTTGTCTGATTTGAGCTACTCTCCATTGCTAGCTGTCGTTGCTGGGGTTGTATTTCTAGGCTTATTAATGGAAGGTGCCGGGCTTTATGCTCATGCGCGTTATTTGAATAAAGAGGAAGGAGAGGGGGCGGCGGCTCACTATATTCAGTGGACTACTTTTGGGAATACATATATAACCAGAAATATCAGTATAATTGTAGCGATGATAGCGGCTGCAGCTTTCTGTCTATGGACGCCTACTGGTTGGTTGGCCGCAGTCTCTGGCGTTGTTATTGGTCTGGCACTGATTATTGCTTTGCTTGCTGGTCGTGCTCTGTTTTATGTATTGGTTATTCCAACAACAATGCCAGGTGCTTTTTTCTGGAAGAATAAAGGCTTTGAAGAGCATGCGAGAGATATTGGTTTAGCAGATATGCCACAAGTGGGTGTCGTTCCGGATCTTCACTAAACTGATAATATGATGTTTATTTAAGCTTAAGGCCCATGTTCCAAGCTGATTAATGTCAGTTTGGAACATGGGCCTTACTTTATTGTATGATTTGTTGTGCTTGTTTGGTGCTATGCATTAACTCTTATGGTTAATACGCTCTATTCTGAAATTGAGTATTATATTGAGCTTGGATTTCTGAAATCTGTAGTGAATTAGCCTGTATATGATTAAAGGGAGTTAAGCAGAGTTCTGAAAGTGTAACAGGGGCAGACATAAGTTCCTGGTCAACTAGCTGTTCCTCATCTGAAGAGTAGGCGTGTGTGAACGGCTGATCTAGTAAAGATTTATATATGTCTTTTTCATTAGTTGATTGAGACGAGTGTTCCTGGCCTTTTCGTAATGCTGCAATTCGAGCTAATACTTTTGATGCTACTGTTGCCATAAATAAGCCTTTTTAATGCTGAGTTGACATCTAACAACAATCTTGATGGCTAAAGCGTCACTAAGATTGCTTCAATATTCTAGCTCTAATTATAGTCAGTCACTCTGGTCTTAATAGCTTGAAAGTGTAAAGGAATCGTAACGATTTGTTTCAGACGCTTTTCATAAATGGGGTGATATTATTTTTTTACCAGATATACACCGCTCTCAATATGGTGGGTGTATGGGAATTGATCGAATAAGGCAAAGCGCTCAATTTTATGTGTTTGCGAGAGTACTTTAAGGTTTTCCTCAAGTGTTTCCGGATTGCATGAAATATATACAATATTTGTGTACTGGCTAATCATTTTGCAGCTTTCCTCATCAAGTCCAGAGCGGGGAGGGTCGACTAGAACAGTTTGAAAGTCAGTTTCTTCTAAATTCAGGTCTTTTAGGCGTCGGCGTTTTTTTATGCCATTCATGTGTTCTGTGAATTCTTCAGCGCTTACGCGAGCAAAATCAATATTTTCAATGTTGTTCATGGCCTTGTTATCTAGCGCGGCTTTAACAGATGTTTTACTGATTTCACTTGCGAATACACGTCGAAATTTATCTGCCATTGCAATTGAAAAGTTACCATTTCCACAATAGAGCTCTAGTAAGTCTGACTGGCTTCCATCTACGCAGTCTCTTGCCCAGCTAAGCATGTGCTGATTCATCTCGCCATTGGGTTGGGTGAAACCACCTTCAATTTGCTTGTATTTTAATTTCTTCCCATCGATATCAAGGACTTCAATAACATGATCTTGATCTAGAAGAATACGCATTTTTTTGGCACGACCAATGATATGAATGCCGAACTTTTCTTTAATTCGTTTGGCTTCTGTTATCCACTCTTCGTCTAGTTGACGGTGATAGATGAAGGTAATGAGCATGTCGCCTGAGAGTGTATTGAGATATTCCAGCTGAAACAAGCGATGTTTTAAGATTTGGGATTGGTTTATCTCTGCAATAAGTTTTGGCATTAGCTCTACTATTGCGTGACTAGCGATTGGGAAGTCGGTGATTTCAATGGGTACATTATTAGTGCCGCGTTCAAACATAGCGTGAAAGCAGTGCTCGCCGTCGTGCCAAATTTTGAACTCGGCACGTAAACGGAAATTTTGTGGTTTGCTGGCAAATACCTGTAATTCAGGGATATCAAATTGATTGAACTGTGCTTGTATACGCTGAGACTTTTCAGCTAACAGTGTTTGATATTGGTCTACTTGAATTGCTTGCATTTAAGAAATACCTGCCAGAATAAAACGGGCAGGCATTATAAAGGAAGAAATGACTATTTGGGAGTCATAGCTTAATCATTAGAGGCTTTAGCCTCTAATGAAAATACGAATGTAGTGGTCCACCAATAAAAATGCAAATAAAGCTGTCAGGTAAAAAATAGAGTAGCCAAAGGTTTTCATGGCGTGTTGATCACCTTCAGTTAAGTAGAGTTTGTAGGCATGGTAAATAAAACCAATGCCAAGGGAGACCGCACCCGCTAAATAGATAAGTCCTGACATTTGAATAGCAAAAGGAATTAGCGTCACTGCTAATAGCATGAAGGTATAAAGCAATACCTGGGTTTTAGTGAAAGGGATGCCGTGAGTCACGGGGAGCATTGGAATATCGACCTTCGCATAATCATCTCGGCGGCGTATGGCTAAAGCCCAAAAATGTGGCGGAGTCCAAATGAAAATGATTAGAAAGAGTAAAAGTGCTTCAGAATTTATTTCTCCCGTCACAGCTGTCCAACCCAATATTGGTGGTGCTGCGCCTGCTGCGCCGCCCCAGATAATATTTTGAGGCGTGCTTCGCTTTAAGAACATAGTATAAATAACGGCATAGCCGATAACGCAAATAAAGGTGAGCAAGGCGGTTAATGGGTTGGTGGTGGCTAAAAGAATCGCCATGGAGATGATGGTTAATGACAAGGCAAATGTTAACGCTGCTCGAGAAGAAAGTCCGCCAGTAGGTAGCGGCCTGCCCTTCGTACGCTCCATTTTCGCATCTATTTTTTGGTCAACCCAGTGATTAACTGCCGCACCTGAAGCAGCCGCAAGGCCGATTCCTGTTGATGCATAAAATAATAGATCTAAGGGTATCATTCCAGGGGTTGATAAGAGCATACCGACGATAGCAGTGAACACTATTAGTAAGACTACTTTAGGTTTACATAGCTCTAAATATTGTCGCCAAGATAGGCTGACTTCTTCAGGGGCTGTGGCCGTTTTTGAGAGAGCGGTATCGGTCATGATTAATTTCTCTTATTGTTGTTCTTACTTGTTTTTGTCGTTAACTACTTATAGAAACTTAATACATACCCTGAAGCAGGGTGGTAAGTATGTAATTAAATTAGTGCTATAGGTAATGCATGTTTTTAAGGCTGCTCGGTTCTTAGCAGCTGCCCTCAGATAAACAGTAATTTAATAGAATTACTGCGTGCTTAAATTATTGCTGTTTCACTTGTGTCGATGTATTGAGCTTGTGTTTTTGTTTTATTCTTTACACTTAATTTTCGGTTGACTGTCACTAAGCTTAATAATAATACTGCTGCGCCACCATTATGTGCAACAGCTATAGGTATTGGAAGTACTAAAATGATATTCAGTAGACCTAATGTCACTTGAATAACTAGAGCAATGGCAATTAATGCACCTAATTTTCTAGCCAAAACCGAGCCTAAAGAAAAAAGTTTCAAAGCTAAGCCACCAGTAATTAAAAGTGTAATTAGTGCACCCAGTCTGTGTGTTAAATGCACTGCTGTACCCGCCTCTAAGGAAAGACGGCCGCCCTCATAGTCTATTCCAACTTCACGCCATAAGGTAAAGCCTTCTGAAAAGTCAGTCGGTGGCAGCCATTGGCCCTGGCATGTGGGTAAGTCATAACAGTGTAGGGCAACATAGTTGGTGCTGGTCCAGCCACCTAAAGCAATTTGAAAATAAGTGACGACTAAAGCAAGTAGCGCCCAGTATCTAATTAGGGAAGAGGCTTCAAGTGAGTTGTTTGGTTTATGTTGATGGCTTAAAAATGTCCACCAAAGTAAGGCTAGCGTTAACATGCCGCCGAGTAAATGTAGGGTCACAATGGCGGGCTTGAGAAGCATGGTCACCGTCCACATTCCGAGTGCGCCTTGTAAGCAGACTACAGCAACTAATAGTATGGGGAGTTTAACCTGTTGGCCTATAATTTTGCGTTGTTTGATCGCTATGCCGGCCATGATGACAATAAGCAGGCCTAGCGTACTGGCAAAATAGCGATGGATCATTTCTTTCCAAGCTTTCGGCGCTTCGAATGGCCGCTCTGGGAAGGCAGTGTTGGCTTTCAAAATTTCAGGGGAGTCTGATGGTGCGATTAATTGACCGTAGCAGCCTGGCCAGTCAGGGCAGCCTAAACCTGCATCTGATAAGCGAACATAAGCCCCCAGAACCACGACAAACAAGGCTAGGCATGTCGCTAATAGGCTGAGTCGAAAAAAAACTTTGTTCATAATTTCCGTGCTCGTTTGAACTGATAGATAGCGTGGTAATAATTTGTCTATGTAATATCTGAATTATAGAAATTTTATAGTTTTGGTTTGTTTACTTTTAGTAGTCGTTTGAAATCATCAAGCATGCCTTTTTGGTCTGAGTCGGCAGGATACACCATCATCAGATTACCGTAGGGATCAACCATAAAAATACTGTTTTCAATTTCAGGCGTAACAGAGGAAAAAGCTGTCGTAAAGGTTTGTGTGCTCGTGTTTTGACTTGAGACTATGGCAAGTTGTGGAAAGTCCTTGCTTAGATCTAATTTTAAGGCTTCAAGTGCTTCAGGGCTTTGTAGTAACACAAGAGGTTTTATCACCTGCCGGTTGACGCCCATCGCTTTACGAACTTGGCGCATAGTGAATAGTGTTTCTTGACAAGCCTTCTCGCAATTTGAAGTCACAGTCATTATTGACCAGTTACCGCTTAAATCAGCATTAGTTAGGGTAGTGCCATCTTTAAGGGGCAAAGAAAACTGGCCTAAAGGAATGACAGGTGAAACTAGTTCGCCATTATTGTTGGGTTGCTCGAATGAAATTGGGTCACCGCCATAAAGAAAATACCAAGAAAGCGCATAGGGCAGACCGAAAAGTAACAGCATTAAAAGCAGAGGATTACTTAGAAATTTGAGTAGTTTCTTAGGTTTAGGCATATTTTTTTTAGACATATTTGGTTTAGGCATATTGTTGGAATATTGTATTGATGTATCAGTCATGAAGAGATCCTTTGTTATTTTTTTTTATGCTTAAACCTAAGTAGGCTATTAAAACAAACAATGCGAAAACGAACCACTGTATAGCATAACCAATATGCATACCGGACTTAGCTTCAAATTTGGGCCATTGCCTTATTAATGAAGATTCTTTAGAGGGCTTGAGTCTGAGGACCAAGGGAAGCACTTTATACTTATTTTCTTGTTCAAATACCTTGGTGTCCATGTAGTACCAAAGAGGGGGGGTTTCAGAGATGGGCTGGTCAATACTACCAAGTATGACGGGTTTTGAGCGTGGCATGGCCAATACACCTTCAATACTATTTTTTTCAAGAGGAAGAGGGATCTCGGGTAATATATTTCGGTCGCTATTTTGTGGAATCCAACCACGGTTAACGAGAATGATCGCCTTGGTATCTGCAATTTTGAATGGGCTGATTATGTAATATCCAGGCTTACCGTGATGAATGATGTTGTCTAATAGGAACTGATCTTCTGAGATAAATTTCCCTTTAGCATTGGCTTGGCTATGAGCTTGTAATTGATCGCGTGATTTATTTAATGAACGAACGGGCTCTTGAATGCGCGAGTCGATGACAGCTTTAAAGGCTTCTTTCTCGCTTGCTCGCTCTATTTGCCAGAGGCCGAGGCTAAACAATACTGTAAAAAGTATTAAACAGAAGAAAGATAATAGAAATGTAGGCTTAAACGAGTACTGCATGGTTTGGTATTAAGCGTTTTTTTGGTACGCTGCTCTTGTTAAGTTGAAAAAAGAAAATTGCCTTTAAAACGATTATAAAAATGAGATTTCTATGAGCCTGTATAAAATTATTGTGATTGTAAATTTAGTTCTAGTATTAATTAGTTTGGGTGCCGGAGCGGTGTTTTTAACAAAAGATGATAACAAAGATACCCGAGTACTAACTGCTTTGACAATTAGGATCTCTCTATCTATTTCTTTAGTTGTGTTATTAATAGTTGGATATTACTTAGGCTTAATCAGACCTAATCAATATTAACGAGTTTTGAGCGTTTGTTGAGAATTAAGCCATTCCACTTAAACAACAACTAAGCTAAAAACATCACTATATGACTATTTGATTTAAAAAGGCATCATCTATTGATGCCTTTTTGTGTATACCCTAAAGCCAATATACAAAGAAGTATAAGCCCAGCCAAACTACATCTACAAAGTGCCAGTACCAAGCAACAGCTTCAAAAGCAAAATGTTTCTCTTTGCTGAAGTGGCCTTTTATACACCTGACCAAAATGGTTAAAAGCATGATTGTGCCGATGGTAACGTGCATACCATGAAAGCCCGTTAACATATAAAAGGTCGAGCCATATACCCCTGAGTTAAGGGTCAGGCCCATTTCATTGTAAGCGTGGCTATATTCATAAGCTTGGAAGCCAAAGAAAATAAAGCCAAGAATGACCGTAGATGCTAAGCCTACTAATAATTGTGTTTGGTGACCTTTTTTAAGTGCGTGATGCGCCCATGTGAGTGTCACGCCGCTAGAAAGTAAGATTATGGTGTTATAAAGTGGAATGCCGCCTGCGCCCATCGCTTCTTTAACTTGTGTATAACTGGTGCCTGCATCGGGTGTAGTGAGTAGTGGCCAGCTTGCTTTAAAACCATCCCACAATAAATTTGAGCTACCTAAATGTCCTTCCCCTCCTAACCAGGGTAAAGAGATAGCTCTAATGTAATAAAGCGTGCCAAATAAGGCGATGAAGAAGAATACTTCAGACGTGATAAACCAGATCATGCCTTGTCGGAAAGAGGTGTCAACTTGCGTACTGTACTTACCAGACATACTTTCATCTATGACATCACCAAACCATCCAAAAAATAGATAAGCTAGGACAGCTAAACCTGTGAAGAGCATATAGGCGCCAGCCGTAATTTCATTTACCCAAAATGCAATACCGAGTACGGAAAAAAATATTCCAACGACGGCAATAATGGGCCACTGACTACCGTGGGGGACATAATAGTTTTCAGAGCTTGCTGCTGACATGATTCCCTCTTCTTATTCTGTTAAGTATTTGAGTTATTAATTTCAGTTTGATTAAAAATTACTAGTTTAACTTTGGTGTTATCTGGAGCCCACCGTGGGTAAGTTTGATTTATTCGGCTTTAGAGAGTCTGAGCGATTGGTATCCATTATGGTATAAGACAAGGTGATGGTAGATATGTTTTCTGGAATCGCCGGATCTATAACAAATTGTAGACCCATATCTTTGGCTTCGCCTGCTTGAAGTGTTTGAGTCTCGAAACAGAAGCACTCAATTTTCTTCAAATGCTCAGATGCTTGCCACGGTGTTACGCCCGGGATAGATTGTGTGACAACTGTTTTATCTGAGTTGTTTTTGAAAAAATAATTAACTGTTTTCTTTTCGCCTGGGTGCACCGTAACCGATTTGACACTAGGGCCAAATTCCCAAGGGACATTACCATTGATTGTGGCATCAAATTGAACAGTAATAAGTCTCTCTTTATTTGTTTCTTCGGTCGCTTTACTAATTTCAGGCGCTAAGGAGCGGCCACTGTTTGTAGATATAGTACTTAAACCTGCGATATCACAAACTAGGCGGTATAAGGGCACCATGGCAAAAGCAAAGCCAAACATTAGTAAAGTGATTAGCGCGAGAGTTAGCACTGTTTTTTTATTTTTACTTTTGGGTGCTACAGCGACCTGAGCCTCAGTACCGAGTTCTTCAGGAATATGCTGTACAGACTTTTCTTTATGCATGCTGTCCATATGTATCCATTAATTATGCTTGTTGATGAGACCTAAGTTCGCACGGTACTAATTTTGAGCATCTAAGCGCCAAAGCCTAGTGTTTTACTCACGCCCCAAGCTGCAACGCATAGGCTTGAAATAGCTAATCCACCTAATATTAAAGCTACGCGTAGGTTGGCTTTCTTTAGTTCTGGGCTTTGTTCTTGTTGGTCCATAATAACTCCGTAATTTAAATGGGTGACCGTGTAGCGGGTCACCCGTGTTTTCGTTTTAAATAAATCTAAGTAAATTATTTAACTGTTGGCGGTGTCTCAAAGCTGTGGAAGGGAGGAGGTGAAGGTAATGTCCATTCAAGTCCAGGAGTACCAATTTGCGATCCTTCCCAGGGTTGTGCAGGGGCTTTTTCTCCGCCACGTACGGTTTGAATTATAATGTAAACAAACAATAAGTGAGATAAACCGAAGATGAAGGCGCCAATACTTGAAATTTGATTGAACTCAACGAACTGAACGCTGTAATCAACAATTCGACGTGGCATACCTGCTAGCCCTGAGAAGTGTTGAGGGAAGAACGTTAAGTTGAAACCAATAGTCGTCCACCAAAAGAAAATCTTGCCTAAGGTCTCGTTGTACATGTGGCCAGTCCATTTTGGTAGCCAATAGAATACCCCAGCGTAAAGTCCAAATAATGCACCCGGGATGAGGGCGTAATGGAAGTGCGCCACCACGAAATAGGTGTCGTGATACTGTAAATCAGCTGGAACGACTGCAAGCATAACGCCTGTTGTGCCTGCAAACGAAAACATAACGATGATTGAGATAGCAAAAAGCATCGGTGTTTCAAAGGTCATGGCACCGCGCCACATAGTGAAAATGAAGTTAAACAGCATCAAACCGACGGGGATGGAGATAAGTATAGTGCCGATCATAAAGTAATTAGTTGCTGCGACAGACATACCAATCGTGTACTGGTGGTGTGCCCAAACGACCATGCCTAAAGCTAATAATATGCCCATTCCCCAGACTAAAGGCTTATAGCCAAAAAGTGGTTTGCGAGAAAAGGTCGGAACGATAATGCCGAGTACACCAATAGAAGGTAGTAGTAATACATAAACTTCTGGGTGACCAAAGAACCAAAACAAGTGTTGGAATAATACCGGGTCACCGCCGCCAGCAGCGTCAAAAAAGCTGGTACCGAAGTGTCTATCAAATAGCAGCATGGTCACGCCACCTGCGAGTGCTGGCATTATCATAATGAGCAATATAGCTGTAAATAACCATGCCCAAACAAATAGCGGCAGCTTCATGAAATCTAATCCAGGAGCACGCATGTTTAGTATGGTTGTTACGATGTTAATAGCGGCCAGTATGGACGAAATACCGAGTACGTGAAGCGTGAAAATCAATAAATCCATTCCCATTCCTGCTTGAACTGACAGGGGGGGGTAGAGGGTCCAACCGGTATTGACAGGGGCGCCGCCACCAAAGAAAGGTACGATGATTGATAAGATAAGTAAGGTTGCAGCGGCTGGGAGTAACCAGAAACTGAGGTTGTTTAATCGTGGCAGAGCCATATCTGGCGCCCCAATCTGTAACGGGATCATCCAGTTGGCCATACCTGCTGCGGCAGGCATTACAACGCCAAATACCATAATTAAGGCGTGAGTAGTCACCATGTTATTAAACAGATCTGGCTCAAGAAACTGTAGCCCAGGGAAATACAGTTCTGCTCGAATGAGCATGGCCATACCGCCACCTAAAAATAACATGATCAACGAAAAGATAAGATACATGGTACCGATATCTTTATGGTTAGTACTAAAAATCCAGCGGCCTATACCTTTTGGTGGTTGATTATGATGATCTTCAGCATGGTGTTCTTCAGGGGTGGCTTTGTCTGTTAAGCCATCTTGAGTAATTGTTACACTCATTTTTATCTCCTCTTAGCGCGCAGCTTTTACGTCAGCAGGTTGAACGGCATCGCCTGTATTATTTCCCCATGCATTTCTTTCATAGGTAGCAATGGCTGCGATTTCTAAGTCATTAAGTTGTGCGCCCCAAGGTGCCATCGCTGTACCGGAAGCACCTTTAATAATAATGTCTAAATGTTGGTTTACATCACCTAGCGCAATAGCGCTGCCTTTTAGGGCCGGGAATACGGGCTGTGTGCCTGAACCGTCGGGTTTATGGCAAGCTGCACAATTGGTGTTGTATAGGGTTTCACCTTTCTCCATTAATGCACTTAGCTCCCAGGTTTTATCTGAAGATGCTTCGGCTGCTTTGGCGATTTTTAGTTCTTTCTGTTTAGCCATCCAGTTATCGTAGTCAGCTGGTGCAATTGCCCTAACTTCAATCGGCATGAAAGCATGGCCTGTTCCACAGTTCTCAGCACATTGGCCCCGGAAAGTGCCTTCTTCTTCAATAATGGTCCAGGTTTCATTTATATAACCCGGTATCGAATCTTTCTTGACAGCAATAGCAGGCACCCACCATGCGTGAAGTACATCGGTTGCTGTGTGAAGGAAGCGAATTCGACGATCAGTTGGAAGTACCAGTTGATTGTCTACCATGCGAAGATAGCCATCACCTGCTTGGGCTTCTGGTAAGAGGTTACTGACGATTTTGATATCGTCTTCCATATATTGGTAGGTCCATTTCCATTGCGATCCAGTGACCTTAACAGTTATGTCGGCGGGGGTTTTATCTTCAATAAGATCAAATGTTGAGCTGGCGCTACCGGCTATGCTCAGGTCAATACCTAATACAATGGCAGGTACCAGTACCCAAGACCAGGTGCCAAACCAACCATTATGGAATTCTTGGTCAGGTTGATAGTCTTTAGATTTACGAAACTTGAATATGGAGTAAGTAATGACGACGGTGACAAGCACCATGATGATTAAAGCGACCGTTGCTGTCAGCATATGAAGATCAAATACTTCACGTGTGACAGGTGAGACGGGTTCTGGTAGGTTGAATTTATATTCAGAGAACGCAGTCTCAGAAGCAAGTAACAAACTTGGTATCGCAAGAAGTTTGCTAGGCTTGCGTGAACGATTTGGCATCCGTTGATCCTCATCAAGGCATCCCAAACTCTGTTTTAAAGGCAATAAGATACATACAAACATTAGCATTTGTCAGGGAAACCCTGGCGATGCTGAGGAGTTTTGTTTCTTTGTGCCTTTTCTAACCGTGGCGTTTTAACTTAGTTTTTAACTTAAAGTGTGGCAGCTTAAGTTGAGTCTAAAATATTGGCGTTATTATTCTGGCAAAATTCAAGGCTTAGTATTGTTTGATCTATTGACTTGTTTTTGCTGAATACATTGGTACAAAATTTAATCGATACTACTTTATTTCAATCGATGCGACTTTGAAAAACGATAACTCAAATACTTTATACTCTGAAACTAAACCTAAAGGTTATTAAATCAGAATTTGGTTATAGTCAATTTCAATTATGAGATTTGAATGCCTTTTTAGGTCAATCAATCTCACCCCTTTTTATAATTTTCTTTTCGATTTCTTTAAGTGTTCGTGCTTTATCGTACTAAGTACTATTTAAATACTAAGTGCTATTTCAATATAAGGAACTGTCATCTTATTCGTTTTCTTAAGTTTCCTTAGCCGCATTATTTACTGTTCTGTATGGATTATGCAAGCCTAAATTTACCTATAATGGATTTTTGCGAGCTATTCCATAAGAGGTAGAACATAAAACGCGATCTATCTTGCAGAAATGAGTGTGTCTCGTTAGGATCCTTTTCCCCTGTTTTTTCTAATATGTTTTAGAAACGGCTGTATAAATATACAATAACAATGAGGCATCATGATCAATCACTTTCTTTTGGATATTGATTCAGAGGCACAGAAAAAAATTGCACGTAAATGGTTAGCCCTAGCCATCGCGTCTTTATTAGCCGCAGGTGTATTTTCTTTATTGCTCGTTCTATCACGTACACCGGGTGTGCAAGGCGTTATTCCCTGGGTTGATTTCTTTCATGTTGCTTTAGTTGTACATGTCGACCTGTCAGTACTTATTTGGTTTTTATCTATGGCGGGTGTTTTCTGGACTTTAAGTAACCCCAAAAGTGGCGGCTTGCTCGATAAAAGTGCCTGGAGCTTATCTGCATTAGGTGCCTTGATGATGGTTGCTAGCCCTTTCTTTGGGGTGGGTGACCCGCTTATGAATAACTATGTACCGGTTTTACAGCATCCCGCTTACTATTTGGCTTTAGGTGTCTTTGGCACAGGTATTTTTCTTCTTTTATTAGGGCGACTGTCACATCTTCCGAAGATACCGTCTGATGGGAAAAGTGCTTTAATCTTTGCCTGCTATCTGGCGGCCATTCCTGCTTTGTTAAGTATTATAGCGTTGATATGGAGCTATTCGCTCATTCCTGATGTACATCAGGGGGAGTACTATTTTGAATTACTATTTTGGGGTGGCGGGCATACGCTACAATTTACCCATACTTTGTTACTACTGGTCGCATGGTTATGGTTAGCCAATGCTTGTGGTGCTAAGTTTACACAACAGCCTTCAACCATTGGCGGTTTATGTTTACTGGTTATCTTACCTATTATTTTAGTGCCTTGGATATATACCACAGTACCGATAGATTCTATTGACCACCGCCTCAATTTTACCAAGTTAATGCAGTACGGCGGTTTGGCTTGTTTGCCTTTAGGGCTATTGGCCGTGATTCAGTTGTTTCGTATGGATAAAGCTTTTGCTGAGCAAAAGCCCCTAAAGTCAGCTTTTATCGCCTCATTTGTGTTGTTTGCCGCTGGTGGCATTATCGGCTTTTTAATTGAAGGTGTGAATGTGGTGATTCCTGCGCACTATCATGGCTCTATCGTAGGTGTCACCTTATCCTTTATGGGTATCGCTTATCTATTGATGCCTAAGCTCGGGCTGGGTGTGCCGAATGTACGCTTGGCGCAAATACAGCCTTATGTGTATGGTGGCGGGCAATTGATGCATATTCTTGGTTTGGCTTGGTCGGGCGGTTATGGTGTACAACGAAAAACTGCGGGCGCCGCTCAGGGTTTGGATCGCTTACCTGAAATTCTAGGAATGGGGATGATGGGCTTGGGAGGTCTGATATCGACCATCGGTGGCTTGTTGTTTTTGATTGTGATCATCAAGGCATGGCGTGCGAAAGATAGTGAAGCCCTCGAAGCGTCTTAGGTGCATTTCTGTCTAATTAGCCTTGTCATGCCTGTGTGTTTTTAGGCCAGCATCTATGAAGCTTGTTTCTGATCTTTGATTTATAGGGTGCGTCGTGCGCACCCTCTATGCTACAACAAGGCTTTAAACTTTTTAGAAATAATAGTCATCACAATCGCTGCAAGGCGTGCATAAATATCACTCATGTATGCCTTATTTGGTAACTCCTCTTCAAGTTGTTTCTGCACGCTCTCAAATTGAGAATAGCCTTCGCGTTGCTCTTCTTTTAGTGACTTCATAATGTTAGACATTATACTTGAATACTCGTCAGTCCCCATATCTTTCATGATTGTTTGAGCATGATGCTCTAGTTCTTCAATGTCCATTTCTTTTAACTTTGAAACAAGTTCGGCTTCTTTAACAGAAATGACTTCGTTAGAGTTCAAGATAAAGATCTTTTCAAATTTCTTTTTCATATTTATGGTTCTTTTTAAAGCTTGACGATAGATTGAAACTTACCATCTTGCGAGAAGTTGATGACAAAGCTGCCTTGAACACCGCTATGTGTCGTAAATTTACTTAGGATGTTCGCTGGAAACTGGATTGAGCGACCATCTCGGCTAATGGCGTTTACCAAATTGGTTTGTCCTCGGTAAATTTTAAGCCATTCATCTTTGTTGATACTAATATCGATAATTATTTGATGCATGAGTAATGAGTATTATACGTGTTTTACGAACCAATATTTTTGCCAAAAGCGAAGTACCTTTTCTGGATATTTCACTTTACCTAAACTGCCGTTATAACGAGCAAGCGCTCGAATTAAATTACCTTTTTCCTTGTCGATATAGTGCTTAAGAATGGTACAGCCATAACGTAAATTGGTTTCAATGGTGGTTAGGTTATCATCAGGTCTGCCAATTTCACCTTTCCAAAATGGCATCACCTGCATTAAGCCTTGCGCCCCTACACTGGAAATAGCAAAGCGCTTGAATGCACTTTCAACGTGTATAACCGACATAACTAGCTCGGGCTCGATACCGGCACGTTTAGCTTCAGAATGCACGCGTTTTAGGAAGTTAAACCGTGCTTGAGGATCTTTAATGTAGCCCTTAAGCCGCCCCGACATGTCGATTAGCCAAACTTCGGCGTCAAATTTATCGAAGAAACTATCAGATTCATTCACTGTTTTTGAGAGTAGGGCGCGCAGTTCTTCATCAGGCGCCTGACGCTGAGCAAGTTGCTCAGCGTCAACAGGTTCTGACAAACTCACTATTTGGATCATGAAAGCGAGCGTGATACCAATAATGTGGGAGGAGCTGAAAGCTGGCTTCATGGTTTAAGCAAGACCTAGCTTATCACTAATGAAGCTAATACCTTCTTCGACTGAAATATCCTGATTGTCAGTGTCAGCACGGCCTTTATATTCGAGTGTGCCATTTTTCAGGCCTCGGTCACTGATCACAATGCGGTGCGGAATACCGATAAGCTCCATGTCGGCAAATTTGAAACCAGGGCGTTCGTTACGATCGTCCATGAGGACATCGACCCCTAGGGCTTTTAATTCTGCGTAAAGTGCTTCGGTTTTTTCAGCAACGAGTTCTGATTTGTGCATGTTGAGGGGTACTAAAGCTACTTGGAAAGGCGCGATAGCTTGAGGCCAAATAATGCCTTTATCATCATAGTTTTGTTCAATAGCGGCTGCGACAACGCGTGAAACACCTATGCCATAACAACCCATTTCCATCACTGTCGCTTTGCCGTTTTCATTGAGAACGGTCGCTTTCATAGCAGAGCTATACTTATTGCCTAATTTGAATATATGGCCAACTTCAATACCGCGTTTGATCTCAATGGTGCCTTTGCCATCAGGACTGGCGTCGCCTTCTTGAACGTTACGTAAATCAACGATGTTAGCTGCATCTAATGGCGTATCTTTTTCCCAGTTTACTTGAGTTAGATGGGCGCCATCTTTGTTTGCTCCACAAGCAAAATTACCCACCAGTGCCGCGCTTCGATCAACATAACAAGGAATGTTTAGGCCAACGGGGCCGATTGATCCGACCTCTGCACCAATAATCGCTTTTACTTGCTCTTCGCTTGCAAACATCATCGGTGAGGCAATGCCCGGTACTTTTTCAGCTTTGATTTCGTTTAAAGCATGATCGCCACGTAAAACAAGCGCGATAAGAGGAACATCGCCTTCTGCGTCTTCTTCATGCTCACCCAAAACGATAAGCGTCTTTAGAACCTGTTCAGCTGATAGTGATAAGAAGCTTGAAACTTCTTCGATGCTCTTTTGCTTTGGTGTGGCAATTTCCTGTTTATCTCCTGAAGGTGCAGGACGCTCATCTGTCGGCGCTAAAGCTTCTGCTAATTCGATATTCGCTGCGTAGTTACTGATTGTACTGAATGCGATGTCATCTTCACCTGAATCGGCTAATACATGAAATTCATGTGATGCATTGCCACCAATACTGCCGGAGTCAGCTTGAACGGCACGGAAATCGAGACCTAAACGGGTAAATATATTAGTGTAAGCTTGGTACATCGTGTCGTAGGTGTCATCTAAAGATGCTTGGTTTGCATGAAAAGAATAAGCATCTTTCATCAGAAACTCACGTGCGCGCATGACACCAAAGCGTGGGCGACGTTCATCGCGGAATTTAGTTTGGATCTGATAAAAGTTAATGGGTAACTGTTTATAGCTACTTAACTCATTGCGCGCTATATCGGTGATCACTTCTTCATGCGTTGGGCCTAAGCAAAAATCACGTGAGTGGCGGTCTTTCATGCGTAACAATTCGCCACCATATTGTTGCCAGCGTCCTGACTCTTCCCAAAGTTCAGCAGGTTGAACAACCGGCATCGATAATTCCTGAGCGCCAGCATTGTCCATTTCTTCACGCACAATCGCTTCTACTTTTCGTAGTACTCTCAAACCCATCGGCATCCAATTGTATAAACCGGAAGCCACCTTACGGATTAAACCTGCACGAAGCATAAGTTGATGACTGATTACCTCAGCATCTGCTGGGGTTTCTTTTTTGGTAGAGATTAAAAAGCGGCTTGCGCGCATAAGGCGATCGTATCCTGTTTCGAATGATAAATATTTGAAGTATTTTAAATCTCTAAGAGGGTGTCGTATAGTCCTGAACGAGTTTAAATGTTATCTCTAAGGTAATTAATGTAATACGACAGTCTATTTTTTGTAAATCGATAGAATATTTTGCGTAATTTGAGAGAGATTATGAGTTTATTTGAGTCAGACATTGAAAAGAAAATTCGTGAATGGGTACCAATGGCAGAAGATATTGACTTGAAGGTTGAAGAGGTGCGAGAAGGTTATGCGCGTATTCGAATTCCTTTTCAGTCAAAGTGTGTACGTCCAGGGGGGACAGTTTCAGGCCCCGTTATGATGACCGCGGGTGATACCGCCATGTATGTTGCGATACTGGGTACGCTTGGTGACGTCTCTATGGCTGTGACCAGTAATTTAAATATTAATTTTTTGCAGCGTCCACAAGCTAAAGATTTAATCGCTGAAGGTGTAATCTTGAAAATGGGTAAGCGTATTGCTTTTTGTGAGGTCGGCATTCGAAGCGAAGGTTCTGATGACCTAGTGGCACATGTGACGGGGAGCTACTCATTGCCCCCAGCCTAGTTTTGGTAGGGGAACATCGTTTTATGCAGGTTTAGTATTGCTTTATGCTGGAGGGGTATCGTTTTTGACAGCGGCACTTTGAGATTTGATTTGTTTAATCATGCTTAAAAATAACTGTCTACTAGCTGAGACTAAATCGGCCCGTTCTATTTGGTAATCACTGACTAGCCAGTGAGTTGCTGATTGACGCATGGCGCCGATCATAGATATGCCAATTACTTCCTTCTGTTTGGTATCAAGTTGCCAAGAAGGAAAGGCGTGATCAGCCAGTGCGATTAACATTCGCGCGAAGCCGTTGATATAACTGTAATACAACTTATTTACTTCAGGGTTAATGCCTTCAAGCTCAACCATACAAATCTGAGCTATTTGAGGGTTTTCAAGCTCTCGGAAATAAGCATCTAGACCGGCTGTAATCGCTGATGCCGCATCCCCAACTTGGTAGTTTTGTTTGATGGACTTAAGTATCTCTTTACTTAAGTTAGTCATGCAGCGTGCATAAACCGCTTTGAGCAAGTTTTCTAAATTCCCGAAAGAATCATAAAAATAACGATCGGTTAATTTGGCTTCTTTGCATAAACTTCGTACGGTAGCATTTCTAAAACCAATCGTGCCAAAGATCTCTAGACCTGCGCGCAAAAATTGCTCCTTACGCTGAGCCTTTCTGGCTTCTAAACTTAGGCCACCATATGTTCGACTTGCTTTCTGAGCGTTGGTGTTTGTGTGATTACTTGCCATTTAAATGCACTGACTTTTATAAAATGTGTAAATTTATACTGAGTATTTGAGCGTTTTTACGCGTAAAAGTAAAGCGTGACCGGCAGTCAAAAAATATTTGACGACACGCGTAGTCAGATGTAAGGTTGTTTATATAGCGTGTCTCCAGAATAAATATCTCCTTATTGTATGGTCCCAGGTCATGGTCTATTTTTAAGTTGAAGATATATCGGTAGATATTTTTGTACTAAGAATAAATAAAAACGTAGTTGAATGTGAGGTGAATGTGGAAACGAAACAAGACTATAAAGTCATTATCATTGGAAGTGGTTTTGGCGGTCAGTTAGCTGCGATGAATTTGGTTAAAAAAGGGATCTCAGACTTTTTAATGCTCGAACGCCGTGACTTCATGGGAGGAACGTGGAGCCAGAATACATATCCTGGTGCGGCAGTAGATGTGCCTTCACCTCTATATTCTATTTCTTCAGAGCCTTATGACTGGTCTCAAATGTTTGCAGAACAAGATGAGTTATGCGAATACACGAATCATGTTATTGATAAGCACGGTTTAAGAGATAAGACATCAGTCAATAGTAATGTCAGTAAGATTGAATGGGATGAGTCAAATCAACGCTGGTGTATTCATGTTGAAGGACGAGAGCCTTATCATGCGCAGTTTGTTATTAATGCTTCGGGGCCTTTAAGTACCCCGGTTATTCCTGACTTTCCTGGTCGTGATAAATTCAAAGGAAAATCTTTCCATAGTAATAATTGGGACCATGATTTTGACCACAAAGGTAAGCGTGTTGCGGTAATCGGTAGTGGTGCCAGTGCTGCACAAATTATTCCCGCTATTGCATCCGATGTAGAGCATTTGGATGTGCTTCAACGGTCGCCTCACTGGGTTATGCCGAGAGACGATTACAAGTTCAAGCCTTGGCAAAGAGCATTACTGAAAAAAACATGGGCCTATAAGGCCTTGAGATTACTTATTTATTGGTGGTACGAATTCCGGGTGGTGGGCTTCAAATACTCAGACTTAGCGTTAAAGGTCATGGCTAAACGTAAAGCTGAAAAGCATATAAAGTCTCAGATTTCTGACCCTGAATTAAGAAGGAAAGTGACGCCGGGTTTTACCATTGGCTGTAAGCGGGTAATTTTATCCGATACGCTTTACCCTGCGTATTGTCGGGATAATGTCACACTATTTGATAAGAACAATGGCATCAAAGAAATTACCGAAAAAGGAATTGTGACACAAGATGGTGTTGAGCATAGGCTTGATTTGATCGTTTATTCTACGGGTTATGATGCAACGGACGGCGTGATCTCGTATCCAGTTGTGGGCCGAGAAGGAAAAACCCTGGCTCAAGCGTGGAGTGATTTTCCACGCGCTTATTTAGGAACAAGTGCTCCGGGTTTCCCAAATTTATTCGTGGTGACTGGGCCGAATACAGGTATCGGCCATACTTCAGCGATATTTATTATTGAATCGCAAATGAATTACATTATGTCGAGTATTCAGAATCTGGAAGAGCGAAACCAAAACACGATTGAAGTCAGAGAAGATGCCGAAGAGCGCTATACCAATTTAATCCATGAAGAAATGGCAAAGACTGTCTGGCAAACCGGCGGGTGTAATAGTTGGTATAAAAGTAAGAGTGGAAAAGTGATCGCGATGTTTCCAGGCTTTAGCTTTACCTACCGTCGCTGGGCTAAAAACTTTAGGCCTGCGGACCACTCTTTCACCAGCTAATCAGGCTTTTACTTGTAGTAAGTTACCACCAGAAATAAGTATGAGATAAAAATAATGAAAAATTTTAATAACAAGGTAGTCGTGATTACTGGGGCTGCTTCAGGAATGGGGCGCGCGTATGCGCTTGCCTTTGCTCGAGAAGGGAGTTTGTTGGCTCTATGCGATTTTGATGTGGCGGGTTTAGAAGAAACCCTTTCATTAGTCTGCGCGACCACTAATGCAAAAACTTCTCATGCGGTTTTTGATATTTCAGAGCAGAAAGCTACATTTAATTTTGCTAAGCAAGTCAGAAAGGAGTTAGGGGCTGCTGATGTGCTGATTAATAATGCAGGCATAGAAGGCAGCGCAAAACCAGTTTGGGCGACGGATACAGAAAGTTTCGAACGGGTGATGGCGGTTAATTACTTTGGTGTAGTAAATGGTACGCGGGCCTTTTTACCTCAAATGCAGGCTAAAAATAGTGGCGCGATAATCAATGTCTCAAGCATTTTTGGTTTGGCTGGCACGCCAAATCATGCTGACTATTGTGGTAGTAAGTTTGCGGTTAGAGGTTTTACTGAAGCTTTAATGGTGGAGTTGATCGATAGTCATATTCAGGTTCAACTGCTTCATCCTGGGGGCATCAATACGAATATTGCGCGTAAAGATCATACACGTGAATTCTCTCAACATTTTTTAACTACCTCACCTGATGATATTGCTCAGTATTTACTGACTTGTATTAAGAAAAACAAGAAACGAATTGTATATGGGAATGGCTCGATGAAAACCTGGTTAGGTGTACGTTTATTGCCATTACAAAGCGTATGCAAGCTTGTCTGGAATGAAATGAAATCGGTTATTGATTTGAAAGATTATAAACATTAGACAGTAATGCTCTTGAAAAAAATTAACTAAAATTGCAACATTTTTTTGAGTTTTAATTTATGAAAAAAACGTTTTTAACTGTGGGTATCGTATCCACCCTCGCTTTCTTTCTTTTGACTTTGGTTATGCCTGCGAAGCTAGGCCAATTCGTTTATGACAACGCAACTGACCTTGAGGCAAAGTTGTATGGTTTAGAAGAGGCTAAGGTAGATATTGGTGATATGAGTATAAGCTTGTATCAAAATAAATTTTCTAATAGACCAACTATACTCATGCTTCATGGCTATAGTGCTGACAAAGATGTATGGCCTCGATTTGCAAAGTATTTTCTTGACGACTTTAATGTACTCATACCCGATATGGCGGGGCATGGCGATACCGGCTACAAACCTGATTGGGATTATAGTGGGCCAGCTCAAGCTAAGCGCTTAGTTCAACTCCTCGATGAGCTTGAGTTGGAAAAAGTGCATGTGATTGGTAATTCGATGGGCGGGTTTATCGCCGCCCACTTTGCCAGATCGTTTCCAGATAGAACTTTGACCGCCACCTTTATCGACCCTGTCGGCGTTAAGTCACCAAAATTAAGTGATATGGAAAAGTTGCTGGTGCAAGGACGTAATCCATTTGAAATTAATAACAGACAAGAGTTTGATGAATTTTTTAGTATGACCATGGCAAGCCCCCCCTGGTTTCCTGATTTTATTCTAGAAGCTGTGTCGGAAAAGTATCAAACACGCCGTGAGCAGTTGGTGAAAATATTTGAGGGCTACCACCTACAAGATATGTTGGATGATTCATTAGGAGAAATAAACGTTCCTACGCTTTTGTTGTGGGGCGCTAAAGATCAACTAATCCACGAAAGTAGTGTGGATATTTGGCGTAAGGGTATTAAAAATCTAAAAGTGAAAGTGTGGCCAGAAATTGGTCATATGCCTATGATGGAAATACCAAATGAAAGTGCACAGGAATATTTTCAGTTTTTGAACTAAATTTATTTGAATAGTTTGATATCAGAATAATAATAGGAAAAAAATATGAAAGATTTAAATAATAAAGTGGCCGCTGTGACAGGTGCAGGTTCTGGTATTGGTCAGGCATTAGCGATTAACCTTGCACAAAAAGGCTGCCACTTAGCTTTGTCTGATGTGGACAAAAAAGGGCTCGCGGGCACTCTTAAAATGCTCAAAAAAATCGATGTAAAAGTGACGCATCAAGTTTTGGATGTATCGCAGAAAGACGCGGTATTTCAGTGGGCTGATAAAGTTGTTGAGGATCATGGTAGGGTCAACATGATATTTAATAATGCTGGAGTGGCACTTTCAGGCACGGTCGAATCTTTATCGATCGAAGACTATGAATGGGTGATGAATATTAACTTCTGGGGAGTGTTATACGGGACTAAAGCATTCTTACCTTATCTGGAACAATCTGGTGAAGGCCATGTTATAAATATATCAAGTGTATTTGGCTTAACATCTCAGCCTTTAATGAGTGGTTATAACGCAAGTAAATTTGCAGTTCGTGGGTTTACTGAATCACTTCGGCAGGATTTGGAAATTACTAATTCTAATGTGAGTACAACCTGTATTCACCCCGGTGGAATAAAAACCAATATCGCTAAAAAAGCCCGAATGAATAAGAGTGTTTCTGTTGTTACAGGGGCAAGTGAAGATAATGCTCTGGATGAGTTTGAAAAAATGTTTATTCATACCCCGGATAGTGCAGCTAAAACCATTCTAAAAGGCGTAAAGAAAAATGACCGACGGGTATTAATTGGCTTGGATGCGCGAGTATTTGATGGTATGGCTCGCGTATTCCCAACGGGTTATCAATGGTTATTTACCAAAGCTGTTCAATTGAAGAGTAAGGTTGCACGAAATTCTTAGTAGAAGTGCTTCTTAAACTTTACGTCAGCATAATGTATAAATGATTATTTTAAGGGAAGAGGGCTAATAGCGCTCTTTTTTTTGTTTTATTTCTACCTGCTGTTTTTTTGTTTTATTTCTACCTACTACAGGGTAGAGGTATTTCTTGAATTCCTCCTATATTTATAGAACCGTTTGTTTTAACAGCGCTTAGGCTCAAATATTTAAAGTTTAAGCCGATGGTTAAGAAAGCTTTCTTGAGTTTTACGACGGTTTTTACTTCGTGTGTTATTGCTAAGACTACTTTGCTAAGACTACTTATAGGATGAGAAGTGTATGAAGATCAATATGCCAGTGACTGAGAATGAAGTCACTATGGTCGAAGGTCAGACTTTGGTGTCAAAGACTGATTTAAAAGGCGCCATTACCTATGTGAATGACGGGTTTATTTCAATAAGTGGTTTTACTGAGCAAGAGTTGATAGGCGTGAACCATAATCTGGTTCGACATCCGGATATGCCTCCTGAAGCTTTTCAGGATTTATGGGATACCGTTAAACAAGGGAAAGCATGGACCGGTTTTGTTAAGAATCGATGTAAGAATGGTGATTATTATTGGGTTAAAGCGAACGTTACCCCAATATGGGAGCGTGGGGCGATTGTTGAATATATGTCAGTCAGGTCTAAGCCTTCTCGTGAAGAGATAGCAGCAGCCGAAGCGGCTTATGTTCAGTTGAAAAACGGTTCGATTAAAGTCAAAGCAGGTAACTTGGTGCAGCCTGGTTTGAGTGAATGGCTACCGAGTTTAAGTAATGTGAAACTGACACAACAGTTTGCATTCTTAGGCGTTATTTTCTTTATGCTCAGTGTTTTGATTCTTTATTCTTTAAAGCAACAAAATGAGCAAATAGAATTCTCCAAGCAAGAGCTGCTCGGAGTTGAATATGTGAAGCCTATTCGACAGTTGCTTCAATTTATTCCTCAACATCGTGGCATGACCAATGCTTATTTGAATGGTGATCGATCATTCGAGTCGAAAATTCTCCAGGTTAGAAAGAAGATTGATGGTTTGTTTCAAGAGGCTCAGCTTGTTGATGAAAAACTTGGGGGGCAATTAGATACTTCCCGTAATTTCAGTTCAATGCAAAATGCTTGGAATTCGCTTAAAGGTAGGGCGTTTAGTTTAGATTCAAAGCAGAGTTTTACTCAGCATAGTGAACTTATCAAAGAGGTCTTAGCATTGATTGTTCATGCAGGAGACACGTCTAATCTAGTTCTGGATCCAGAACTAGGTAGTTTTTATGCGATGGATTTAGTGATCAACAAAATACCTGCCTTAGTTGAATATATGGGGCAAACAAGAGGTTTAGGTTCTGGCGTGATTGCTAAAGGCAAGATGAATAACGCTCAAATTGTGAGAATGACGGAGCTAAAAGTAGGAATAGATGTTAACTACAATGGTTTATTGAGTTCTTATAATTCAGGTGCGACGGCAGAAGATAGTGTCAAACAACGCTTGGGCGGACTTGCAGAAGATGTAGAACGTATTATCGGGCGCTTTATTCAGTCTGTGGATATTATTCGCGAAGGTGATATGTCTTCACTGGATCCTAAGTCATTTTTTGCTGAAGGTACCCAAGGTATAAACAAAGCATTCGAACTATATGATGAAAGCGCGGCACTTTTGACTGAACTGTTAGAAGAGCGAGTCGCGGATATGCAGCTACAGTTTTATAGTATTGCTATTTCAACAATTCTGGCCATTTTTATTACCCTAACGCTTGGCTGGAAACTGTCACGATCTATCTTACGTTCGATCAACTCCTGCTTAGAAAATTTCTCCGAAATTGCGGGTGGTAACTATCGAGAAGATATCCCAATATCAGGCAATAATGAATTATCTTCACTTTTATATGCCCTTAAATCTATGCAGATAAAAATGGGCTTTGATGTTGAGAATGCACAAGCGGTAGCCAATGCAGCCAGTCGAATAAAACAAGCCTTGGATGTCTGTAATACCAATGTCATGGTGACTGACAATCAGATGAACATAATTTATCTGAATGATTCGGTTCAGCAGATGTTCTCAACCGTTGAAACTGAGCTCAAACAGGATCTACCAGACTTTGATGCTTCGGCATTATTAGGTGCAAATGCGGATGTATTCCATAAAAAACCAAGCCATCAGCGTCAGGTGATTGAACAGCTTAAAGATACTTATAAGAGTCGTATTACCACTGGCGGGCGCGTGTTTGATTTAGCCGCAACGCCAATTATGTCAGAAGACAATACTCGTTTGGGAACAGTCGTTGAATGGGCTGATATGACAGAAGAGTTAATTCGTGTAGAGGAAGAGCGCAAAGTTTCTGACGCCAATGCGCGTATGAAACAGGCGCTTGATAGTGTTTCAGCTAATGTCATGGTGGCGGATGCGAATTTCGATATCATCTATTTGAATGACGCGGTTATCAAGACTTTACGTAACGCAGAAGATGCAATTCGTACAGAGATTAAGCAGTTCTCTGTTGATACATTAATTGGATCTAATATTGATATCTTCCATAAAAATCCTGCTCATCAAAGAGGCATGCTGGATCATTTGAATGTTGAATTAAAGGCCAGTCTTGTGGTGGGTGGCCGTAATATGGATCTGGTTGTTAACCCAATTTTATCTGATGAAAATGAGCGAATCGGAACGGTTGTGGAGTGGTCTGATATGACCGAAGAGTTAGCACGTATTGCAGAAGAACGTGTTATTTCTGATGCAAATGCTCGTATGAAGCAAGCTTTGGATACGGTCTCTGCAAATGTTATGGTGGCCGATGCGAATCGCGATATTATTTATATGAATAAGGCGGTGACGGATACACTGACTAATGCTGAAAGTGACCTTCGTAAGGATCTTAGTAACTTCTCGGTAAACAACCTCATTGGTGGCAGTATTGATGTATTCCATAAGAATCCTGAACATCAGAAGCGTTTGCTAGAAAATCTAACAAGTGAGTATACAGCTAGCATTATTGTTGGCGGCCGCCATATGACCTTGGTAGTGAATCCGATTAATAATGATCTCAATGAGCGTATAGGTACAGTGGTAGAGTGGACCGATCGCACGATAGAAGTTGCCATTGAAAAAGAAATTGATACTTTGGTAGATGCCTCAGCCAATGGTGACTTATCTAAACGTATTAATCCCGAGGGTAAGACAGGTTTCTTTGCTAAGTTGGCAAGTGGCTTGAATCAAACTGTAGAAAGTACTGACTCATTCTTGAAAGATATGGGTAATGTACTTTCGTCCATGTCAGAAGGTAATCTAACTCAAACCATTGAAAATGATTACCATGGTTCATTTGGTCAACTTAAAGGCGATGTCAATTCAACTGTAGGTAAGCTAACGGAAATTATCACTCAAATCAGGGAAACAACAGCTCTGGTACATGCCGCTGCAAATGAAATATCTCAAGGTAATGCTGATTTGAGTCAAAGAACCGAGTCACAAGCGAGCTCGTTGGAAGAAACTGCTGCAAGTATGGAAGAAATTACCAGTACAGTGAAAGAGAGTTCTGAGAATGCTACGCAAGCGAATAGTGTTTCTAGAGAAGCGAAGCTAAAAGCGGTGAAGGGTGGAGAAGTGGTCAGTGGTGCAGTGCATGCCATGACTGAAATTCTAGCATCCAGCCATAAGATTAGTGACATTATTGGTGTGATCGATGAAATTGCTTTCCAGACTAACTTATTAGCGCTTAATGCTGCTGTAGAAGCTGCAAGAGCAGGTGAACATGGTCGAGGATTTGCGGTAGTTGCAGGTGAGGTAAGAACCTTGTCACAGCGCTCAGCCAGTGCTGCGAAAGAAATAAAAGACTTGATTCGTGAGAGTGTGACCAAAGTAGAGTCCGGTTCACAACTAGTGAATCAATCTGGTGAAACCTTGGGAGATATAGTTAATGCTGTTGAGGAGGTAGCAGTAAGAGTTGAAGATATCGCGAATGCCGCAGCAGAGCAAAATGACGGTATAGGGCAGATAAACCAGGCGGTCAGTCAAATGGATGATATGACTCAACAGAATGCCGCTTTGGTGGAAGAGGCCAGTGCTTCAAGTGAGGCTTTAAGTGAGCAAGCATCTGGTCTAAATAACTTGGTAGGATTTTTCACTGTTGGAGGGTATGGCGCGGCTCCACAACAAATGTCACAACGACCCTCTGTGCAAAGGGGGACTACACAAACGAGTGAAGGAAGTAAAAGTGCACCTTCATCTGATGCGGTTATAAAATATAGTCAAAGTAATAAATCTACTGGTAATGTAGATGATAGTGATTGGGAAGACTTCTAATTTTTCGTAATCGTTGACGAATGTGAGAGCAATAAGGCCTGAGATTTATCTCGGGCTTTTTTATTTTGGACATGTTTTATATTTTGAATAAAGCTATAAATTTACAGCGAGTGGTTTTGAGCTAAACTTAAAGTGTTTGTATAAGAAGCTGTGTTCTGATTTGACTAATAATATCTTTAACGTGGGAATTTAATGTCGAAACTGATTTTTATTGCTGTGTTCTTTTTGAATATATTGTGTGCTCTTACCGTATACGCACAAGCTCCCATTAGTATCGATTCGGACAGTGATGAAGCGTTTTCCCTCGGGGCCAAAATTGATTACTTTGAGGATGCTCAGGGGCAGTTGACCTTTGATGATGTGAAGCAATTAAGGTCCTCATACTGGACGAAGAGTGATGTTGAAACGCCTAACTTTGGTTATACAGATAGCACTTATTGGTTACGATTTCGTTTGGTCAGCAGTCTTCCTAAAACTCAAGAAAAAATCATCGCTATACATTATGCTTTGCTGGATCAGATTGAATTTTTTCAAGTTGAGAGCGGAGAGTTAGTTAATCACTTTTTGACTGGCGATACTTACCCATTTACTCAGCGACCTCTACGGCATAGGGATTTTTTATTCCCAGTCTCGCTTAAACAGGCGGTGCCTGTTGATATCTATTTCAAAATTAATACCCAAGGTTCAACTCAAGTACCGATTAAGTTGTGGGATGCAGAAAAATTTACTTGGGCAGATCAGGATGAGCAATTCGTTAAAACCTTATATTACGGCATGATGTTGGTGATGGTGGTTTACAACTTTTTTTTATTTATATCTATTCGGGAGAAACCTTATCTTTATTATGTCGGTTTAGTGCTCTCTGTCTTAGTGTTAATGTCTGGAGCACATGGATATTTATATCAATATCTTTATCCGCTATCGCCCACTGCGCATAAGATGAGTATGTTGCTTGCTGTACCGGGAATTATGTTTTTTGCTAGTATTTTCTCGTCCAATTTCTTACATTTGGATAGAGTTGCTCCTCGGCTTAATACTTTATTGAATGTATTGGCCGTTCTCTTTCTTTTCAGTATCGTTGGCTCATTCTTTCTGCCTTACGATATATCAACTCAAATTTCAGTATTCTTAGCCATTCCTGCTAGTCTGGTGATTATGTATGCAGGCCCGTACGCTTGGATGAAAGGGCAAACCTCTGCACGTTATTTTACAACAGCATGGTTTTTTTTATTGACTGGCATTGTCGTTTCGGCAGCAAGTAAATTTGGTGTCTTACCCCGTAATGCATTTACAGAGCATGCATTGAATTGGGGTTCTGCGCTTGAAGTCATATTGTTAAGTTTTGCATTGGCCGATCGATATAATAAGGAACGTTTTGCGAAAGTTAAAGCACAAAAAAAGCAGTTGGAAGAGTCAGAGCAACGTAAAACAGCCGAAGCTAAGCTTTATTATCAGGCAACTCATCATCGGGTTAATGGCTTTCCCAATATCGTGATGCTGCAACAGTTCTTGCATAAATTACTTCATTCTGAATCCATGGGCCTTAGGTATTTCTCTTTAGTATTTATTCATTTAAGTCGTATACATGACATAAATAAAACATTAGGGCATGCAAATGCTGATACTATTTTGAGTCTTTTTTCGAAGAGACTATTGGCTGTCTCAATAGATTCAGATATCTCTTCAATGATTGAGGAAGTAGATAGTAAACGTCATTATTTTGCGCAAATCGAAGGTGTTATTTTTGCGCATATTATTAAGACAGGTGATAAGGATAAAACTTTAGCGCATGTCTCTAAAATTCGACATGAATTGGCTGAACCCATTGAATTTAATGGTATGGAGCTAGATTTGGGTTTGGATATTGGGATTGCAGAGTATCCAAATCATGGCTCCGATATTGATACCTTAATACGCCACGCTCGTGTTGCGATCGATAGTGCAGATAACTCAAATGAACATATTGGTATCTATTCTCAAGATATAAACCCTTATAGTGCACGGCGCTTAGTGCTAATGGGGGAGTTGCAAAAAGCGATAGTTGAAAATACTTTAGCTTTACATTTTCAACCAATTATTCAATGTGCATCAGGTGAGATGATAGGTGCCGAGGCATTGTTACGGTGGAATCACTCGACAATGGGTTTTGTTCCGCCTGATGAATTTATATTGCTGGCAGAACAAACGGGCATCATGCGCTCATTAACTTACTGGGTGATGGATAATGCATTGGCTGCAAAAGCTTCGTGGCCTCAGGGCGCAGAGCAAAAAATGATATCGGTTAATATTTCAGCGGTTAATCTGCATGAAAAAGATTTTGAAAGTAATATCATCAAATTATTGGATAAACATAGTGTTGATCCAGAATGCTTATTGTTAGAAATTACAGAAACATCGGTGATGAAAGATCCTGAAAATGCCAGAGTCGCTTTGCAAAATCTTGCCGAGCGAGGTATTAAATTAGGCATCGATGATTTTGGGACAGGTCACTCTTCATTAAGTTATATTCGTCAATTGCCTGTGTATGAAATTAAAATTGATCGTTCCTTTGTCATGGAAATGGATGTTGTAGCAGGGGATGAAATTATAGTAAGAACAACGCTTAATATGTGTCGTGACCTTGGGTATAAAGTGGTGGCCGAGGGGATTGAAAATCAGATAGTGTTGAATAAGTTAAAAGAGATGAAATGTGATTTTTCACAAGGATACCATATAGCTAGGCCGATGCCCCTTGAGGATCTTAAGGTGTGGATGATGAAGCGAGAGGGTGATCAGCTTCTGCCTGAGCAGCTCAGAAAAGCTGATAACTAGTTGTCTTTGAATATCATAGATAACATTATTAAGTAATAAATACCTAAGACTTAAATGTTATGTTTCTATTGGTTTTATTAAGCTTAGGGCTTTATTAAATACTGCTTGTATCAATTAGTTCGTAGCGTTATTTGAGTTTATTGGCCGCTTTTAATTTTAGCTTGATAGACGAGGCAACGGCATTGGCAAATTCTTTAGTATTTTCATACTCCATATTTTTTGCAAGATTAACTAAAGCAACTACATGTTTCTTCATTTCAGCAACCTCTTCATGGCTGCGACCACATCCATTACAGTTTGTGCCGTCTTTCGTGCAGTTTCCAGTACAGGGGCTAAAATTCATTCAATCGTCCTCAGTCAAGACTAGTTCGTTGTGAGTAGTTATTGGTTATAGAAAGTCACAAATTTAGTGAAAAATAATGTTAGTAAAAATATAGATACTCAAAAACAAGGGTCGGGATTCTATTACTGAGTAAGCTTATGTTCAAGGAGAAGATATTAAATGCTTATCTAGTTCAGTGTTTAAATACAAAAAACAACAATAAATGCCTAAAATGAAGATTATTTAGCCATGTATAGTAGCTGTCTAGGGTGATGAATGATGTGAATCAGCGAACTGTTGTAAATTTTGTGGTATCGTGCGTGTCATTAATTCTAATTTAACTTTATTGGTGTTGTGATTTTATGGCTATAAAGAAACTCGAAATACGCGATAAAACTATATTTGATGGCATATTTGTTAAATATATTCTTAAGTATTTTTTCTTAGCATGGTTTAAAGTTTTCGGGTGGAAAAACACGCCTACAAGCCCAGAAGGGGCAGGTATTACAATTGCCGCACCGCATACCTCAAATTGGGATATTTTTTATGCGATGGCGGCAGCCATTATTATTGATGTGAAAATGTATTTTTCGATTAAAGATAGTTGGTGTCGTGTCCCTGTTGTTGGCTCGTTAATTTTATGGATGGGTGGGATACCTATAGACCGTACTTCTGGTGGAAAGGGGCAAGTTGATTTAATTAAAGAATTCGTTGAGCGCCATAAAACTGATCGGATATTTTTCCTATTTACGCCTGAAGGAACTCGAGGTCGTGTTGAGAAGTGGAAGACCGGTTTTTATCATGTCGCGAAAGATTGTGGTTTACCTATTTTTCTCGCTCAGGTTGACTACAGAACTAAAGTCTCAGGCGTTTTTCATACGTACCAGTTAACAGATAATAAAGAAGCGGATGTCGAAGCTATTCAGGCTTCCTACGAAAGCATTTATGGAAAATTCCCACAAGACCAATACCCTCCATATACAGGCCCAATCCCTGAGATATCTGAAAGAGAAGCCGCTGTCATGAGAGCAATGTATACTTTCAAAGAAGCTGCTACCCAAGCTGAAATTGCAGCCAAAGCACGTTTTGAAGAACTTTCAACTGAGATGCTTGATTTCTTGATAGAAAAAGGAGTATTAGAGAAAGTAGAGCATTTAGTACATGGGGAAAAAGAGACTGCTTATCGATTAACATTGGCAGGTAATGGTTGCTTATTGCATTTAACACCTTCACTAGCTTAAGTTTAGTCATCAGCTAAATAAAAAAGGAGTCAGATTTAAATCTGACTCCTTTTTTATTGCTTCAAAGAGTTTAACCAAGTTATAGGGCGCACACGGCGCACCCTATAACTTGTCGAGGCTTGTAGTCCAACAAATTGATTTACTTCTCAGCACCTTGATTGAAGTCTGTTGCGCCAATAAGAATCGACATATTACCGTGAGGGTGCTTATTCTCATACATTAGCTGATGAGAGTCAGGAAGCTCCTCATAAGTGAACGTCTTAGATAAGCAAGGGTCAACTTTGGCTTGGGTGACTAGGTCGTTAATACCAATTGCTTGATCATCATTTGCGAAATGAGAACCCTGTAAGCGCTTCTGGCGCATCCAGTGGTACCTGAGATCAAGTGTTGCATTAAAGCCTGTTGTGCCAGCACAAACAACCACCATGCCGCCTGACTCACATACAAAAATTGAGGTAGGAATTGTTGTTTCGCCTGGGTGTTCAAATACAACATCAACACCGCGACGCTCGCCTAGGATATCCCAAATGGCTTTACCAAAACTACGTGCGCCTTTAGACCATTTAGCATAAGCTGATTCGTCTTTCCAGTGTGGCATCATGCCCCAGTGGTCAAAGTCTTTACGGTTTAAGCAGCCAATAGCACCCAAGCTCTTACAGTATTCAAATTTGGATTCGTCAGAGACTACTGCTATCGGTTTAGCGCCCATTGCTGCTGCAATTTGGATAGCCATGCAACCTAAGCCGCCAGCGCCACCCCAAATAAGTACCACATCGTCTTTCTTAACTTGGTTAGGGGCCCAGGCCATCAACATTCTATAAGCTGTTGCACCTACTAGCATGTAACTTGCCGCTTCTTCCCAGTTTAGGTGTTTTGGTTTTGGTAGTACCTGGTGATCTTGAACTTTAGTAAATTGTGCGAAGCTACCATAGTTTGTTTCATAACCCCAAATTCTGAAAGTGGGGTCATACATCGGGTCTTTGCCCGCTTTTTCCATCGCGCAATCTTTCTGCCAAGAGCCGCAATGCAAAACTACATGATCGCCGACTTCAACATTAGTAACGTCTTTACCTATTTTATATACGATTCCGGATGCATCAGAGCCACCAATGTGGAATTCTTCTGGTTCACCTTGCTTGTTACGTGCGCCGATTACATCGACGGGTACGCCGAGGCCGGCCCAAACGTTGTTGTAGTTGACACCAGCGGCCATCACGTAAACTAATACTTCATCATCTTTTATTTCAGGTACATCAATGACTTCTTTTTGAAATGCTTTCATTGGCTTCCCGAAACGGTCTGGTCGAATTAACCAGCCGTTCATTTTTGCAGGAACTTCACCTAATGGTGGGGCTTCGCCTATTTCGTAGAGTTCTTTTGCCATGAGTAAATCCTCTTATTATTTAATGTCGCGTAGTTTTAAAAAGTAGTTATAAATTCTAGTTATTTAAGTGTGTTAAAAATTTAGCAATTATTTGTTTAAAGTACAGTTCTTTTTCTTCTAAAGTGCCTTCATGTAATTTCTCATCATTTGAAAAATGATCATAGATACCTTCGCCAAATTCACCATAAGCTTGACGAATCCATTTGTGTAAGAAGTAATTCTCTTGCTTATCAAGTTGTTCTTGGCTTTGCTTCTCTGAAGCGACCTCGATAATAAACTTGCTCAGTTCCTCTATACCTTTGCGTTTAATTGCGCTGGTTAGAAAGATATCTTTGGTCTTTGTTGCTTGTTTGTAGGGCTCGTTTTCATTGTGAGAATTGTGGTTGCCAATATAAATGCTCGCTAGTTTCAAACTTGATTTGAGCAAGTGAAGGCTTTTCTTTGCAAGTGCATCTTCATCGCATTTATTAATAATAAATGTGTCAGGGACTTCCATAATGCCCGCTTTCATAAACTGCACCTGATCGCCTGCTAATGGTTGCATGACTAAACAGGTATGGTCGCTTAACTTTTGTACTTCAATTTCACTTTGACCGATACCGACAGTTTCGATAATGATGATATCGAATAACTTGCGCAGCAAACGTGTGACATGGAAGGTACGCTTACTCATGCCGCCTAAGTCTTGTTGTGAGGCTTGTGAACGGAAGAATAAACGGTTGTCGTTTACTGGAAATATCGTTCGTGTTCTATCGCCGAGTAGGGCGCCACCAGAGACATGACTAGATGGGTCAATGGCTAATACTGCAATAGATATGTCGGCTTTGCTTTTGAGGAGTGACAGGCAGGTTTCTCCAATTAAGCTGGATTTTCCTGCACCAGGAGTACCGGTAATGCCCAATACCATGCCTTGTTTTGCGAACATCTCAGGATGGTTATTTAAATAAACCATTATTTGATGACGGGCAATCAGGTTTTTTGTGGTATTGCGCTCAAATATGGATATTAATTGGGCAATAGGCCATTTCTCATGGCGCTTGGCTTTTATTAGAAGATCTTCAAGCTCTTTTGGAAGCGCTTCTTTCATTTCTGAAAGTAGCGCCTCTTGGGGTGCATCAGATTTATTTGGATTTTTGAGCATTAATGACATCCATTATTTCATTCATAACCGCCATTAGGTCAAAATCCTTGGGGGTAAATATTCGTTTGACGCCTTTCTGGTGTAGTGATTCGAAATCAGGTGTCGGAATAATGCCACCTAGTATGACCGGAATGGATTCTTTCGCGCCATTTTTATCTAACTCATCAAATAACTGATCGATAATTTCATTATGTGAACCAGATAAAAGCGATATGCCAATCACGTCTACGTTTTCTTCCAGAGCAGATTGAACGATATCGGTTGCACTCAAGCGAATACCAAAATAAATAACATCAAACCCTGCGTGACGTGCCGCGACAGCGATCATTTCAGCGCCATTTGAATGGCCATCTAAACCAGGCTTACCAACCACCATACGAGGGCGATAGCCATGGCTTTCAATAAATGTCTCAACTTTTTGACGCACAGCATTGAGGGTATCACTTTCAATTGTTAGCGCTTGACCTTCAACACCTGTAGGTGGGCGGAACTCACCAAACGCCTCGCGTAAAGTGTCTGACCATTCACCTGTTGTAACGCGTGCTTTCGCACATTCAATAGATGCTTCCATCATATTGACGCCATCTTTCGCAGCTTGTGCTAGCGCGTTCAAAGACGCTTCAGCACGAGCTGGGTCACGCTCTGAACGTGTTTTGTTTAAGGCGTCAATGGTTTTCTGAGCGGCTTCCGCGTCTACAGAGAAAATACCGCCATCGCTATCACTGACAAGAGGTGACTCAAGACCATCGGTCCACTTGTTTTTGCCAACCACAATCTGCTCACCCTTAATGAGCTTGCTCATTCGCTCGCCCTGTGAGGCAACGAGAGAAGATTTCATATAACCGGTTTTGATCGCTTCAACGCCGCCACCCATATCGATTATTTTATTAATCTCAGCAAAAGCTTGTTCTTTTAACTCTTTAACCTTTGATTCTATGACGTAAGAGCCTTCGAATAAATCAGGGTATTCTAGTAGATCTGTCTCATAGGCCATGACCTGCTGTAAACGAAGAGACCATTGTTGATCCCAAGGGCGGGGGAGAGATAATGCTTCGTTCCAAGCGGGTAGCTGTAGAGCACGACAACGGGCATTTCGGCTAAGTGTCACACCTAAAGTTTCGATCAAAATACGCCAAGCGTTGTTTTCAGGTTGCTCTTCAGTTAAACCTAAAGAATTAACCTGTACACCGTAGCGAAAGCGACGATATTTAGCATTTTTTACGCCGTAGCGCTCAGATGTTATTTCGTCCCACATTTCACCAAAAGCGCGCATTTTGCAGGTTTCTTCAACGAAACGCATGCCGGCATTCACAAAATAAGATATACGTCCAACACAGCGCTCAAACTCTTCTTCGGTGAAGCAATCACGTTCTTTAATCGCGTCAAGTATAGTAATGGCGGTGGTTAGCGCGAAAGCCAGTTCTTGAACTGGTGTCGCACCCGCTTCTTGCAAGTGGTATGAGCAAATATTTGAAGCATTCCATGAAGGGATGTTATGTAAACAATATTCATACATATCGACAATGATGCGAATGGAGTCTTCTGGCGGAAAAATATAAGTTCCGCGTGCAAGGTACTCCTTAATCAGATCATTCTGGGTGGTGCCTTTAAGCTTGCTGATATCAACGCCATGCTCTTCTGCCATGGCGACATATAATGCAAGTAGCCACATTGAAGTACCGTTGATGGTCATAGACGTATTCATTTCATCAACAGGAATGTTGTCGAATAACACCAGCATGTCATCAAGAGAGTTTATTGGCACGCCCACTTTTCCAATTTCAGGCTTTGCAATATCGTGATCTGAGCTATACCCACACTGGGTAGGGAGGTCCATTGCAATACTTAAACCGGTTTGACCTTTGGCTAGGTTGTTACGATATAACTCATTCGAGGCCCATACGTTTGTGTGGCCAGCATAAGTTCTAAAAATCCATGGACGGTCCTGGCTTTGCTTGCCTTCCTTGTCATAGATATGGTGTGCTTTTTGTTCTTCGCTCATTGCGATACTCCATTTTTGTAGGCCGGAATCTATTCCGATATTTATGCTGATACTCATGCCGATGCAATAAATTGATACAACAGATTGGTGTTATAACTGTCGGGCTAAAGCCACGACCTACATAAAATAATGTCTATTTCGTTATTAGGCTGCATTCTCAATCAATGAACGTGCAATTACTTTAAGTGCAAGCGTTTCTTCAGCGCCTTCGAAAATTGAAAGTACACGTGCATCTATCCAATAGCGGCTAACGGCAGATTCTTCTGCATAACCCATTCCGCCATGAATTTGCATGGCTTCGCGAGTTAACCACTCTGAAGATTTACAGGCAAACAATTTAACTAAGCTGGCTTCCATTTGGCCTTTGCCCTCGTCCATTAATCGACCTACAGAATAGGTGAATTGGCGAGAGGCTGTCATTAAACAAGCCATACGCGCTAGCTTGACGAGAGTGAGTTGGTAGTTGCCCAGTCTCTGGCCGAATACCTTACGTTCTTTAGAGTAGCTAATGGCTTTTTCATAAGCAGCCTGCATGACGCCATTTGCACGCGCAGCGGTTTGTATACGTCCGCCCGAGAAGCCTGCCATGGTGTAGTAGAAACCTTTACCTAGACCTGCTTCGCCACCTAATAAATGACTGTCAGGAACGAAAACATTATCGAAGAAAACATCAAATGAGTGCATGCCCCGGTAACCAATTGTTGGAATTGCTTTACCTGAAATAACGCCGCCCCTTTCTAGTTCATGGCGAAATTCATGGCCATCAGATGAAGGCTTTTCTACCAAAAACATACTTAAACCTTTATGACCTAAACCCGGTTCAGGGTTTGTGCGTGCTAAGGTTAATAAAACCCCTGCTTTACCGCCAAAGGTACACCATGTTTTAGCGCCGTTTAGTACCCAGCCGCCTTCTACTTTCTCAGCTTTTAGTTTCATACCGGCAACATCAGAACCAAAATCAGGCTCTGTAATAGCAACGGCACAGAATGGATCAGCCCATGCCAGTTTAGGCAGCCAATGTTGCTTTTGCTCTTCCGTACCACCTGCTAATAATGCGCGAGAGAGAATTTCAGGGCGAGTAATTAAACTACCCGCTGCAGCCAGTGAACCTCGTGAAAGCTCTTCTGTGACAACGATCATACCTAGGTTGTCTTCTTTACCATCAATAAGTAAACCGTCATACTTTTCAGGGATAGATAAGCCAAAGCAACCCATTTCAACAAGTGGTTTCAAAATCTCGTCTGGGATCATTAAATCATCACGGTGTATATGTTCAGCTTTTGGCATCACAACATCGCTAGCAAAGCGTTGGAATGATTCACGCATGATTTCTTTATCTTCATCCAGTAAATAGTCAGCTGTGCGACCATCTTGATCTAACATGAAGTTGCCTAATTCAACCAGCTTAGTGGTTTGCTGGTATTCTTGGCAGAATTTTACAGTTTTGTCTGTTTCAAATGCAGTGGCAAATTGTTTGGTAGATAAACCAAATTCATTTTGACGAGCCGATAAACGCGAGCGTGTATTTTGGACTGCTTCAGCGCAGAACATTAAAGCGATCTCTTCTTCTATATACGTATTGTCTTGGTCACCCTTTGCTTCTCTGAGTTGAGTCGCGTAGTCACACATTGTGTTGGCGGCTGCAATTTCTGCAGATGAATAGGCTAGCTCATATGAAACTAGTTGGTATTCATCTAATTTGCTGCCAGACAATCGGCCTGATTCGTTAATACAGAGACTTTTAATGTAGCTTAAAGAAGTATTTAGGGCATTTTGTGCTTGCTCAACAACGGTTTGAGCATGCGCTATAAGGTCTGTAGCTTTTGGTGACGAAGGCATATCTAGAGACAAGGGCCTCTCCTAGTTCAGTAAAGAGTGTATAAAGGTTTTATAATTAACCGGCCATAATATAGGAAAGCACGGCTTAAACAAAGTATGTAAACAAGCTTGGGCAAGTATTCTTGGGTAGGCGTTCTTTAGTTGGTGTTCTTGGGAAGATAGTCGGCTTAAAAATAGGGCGTCTTAAACGTTCTCGCTGTAATAACGGTTTCGACCATGCTCTTTTGCATAATAGAGCGCAGTATCAGCTTGTTTTATAAGGTCAGATCGGTCTTTGCGGAAATCTGGCGTGGTTGTAGCGCCGCCAATAGAACAGGTTAATGTGACGTTTTGGCCGTCAGCTTTTAAAATCAGATTCTCAACGGATTTTAGCATTCGGTTTGCAATGCGCTTCGTACCTTCAGGATTTGTGTTTGGTAGTAATATAATAAATTCTTCTCCGCCATATCGAGCGACACAGTCAGCAGGGCGCGCCACTTCATTGCGAATTGCATTTGCAGCTAGTTTCAAGCATTCATCGCCAAACATATGTCCGTAATTATCATTTAGATTTTTAAAGTAATCTAAATCGATCATGATAATACTGAGTGGGCAGCCCAGGCGGGAACAGCGCTTCCATTCGTTGCTGAATTCCTTGTCAAAAAACATGCGATTTCTAAGCTCTGTTAGAGGATCTGTTGTACTTAGTTCCTCCATTAGTTCTGCTCTTTCTTCTGCGACTAAGTGGTTGGTAATTGCAGACCAGTAATCATTATGCGTTGCTTTGGAAGAAGAAAATATATAAATAAGGCATATGGTCATTAAGAGTGCGAACATTAAGTTTTCTGTATCGCCTTGATAGATTAGGGTACCAATAAAGGGAAGGCACATAAAAATCGGGTAAAGTGTTCTAATTTCAGGAGAAATGCTGAGTGTGCAAGCCCCGCCCAGAGCGAAAGCGGGTGTAATGATGAGAATAATAGTTCGCATATCAGAGAAATTTGCATCGTATATTACCCAAGCCGACATGATGCCCCAGTGTACGGCAGCCGCCAGTATGGTGAGGATAAGCCATTGATTGAATAAGCTAATGTTTGGATTTTTACTTTTTGAAAGTGCGAAATAATGGCCTAGGCGGGATGTAAACATTATTAGAATGATGCAGGTGTTTAAGTAGAAAAAAGCAGGGTAACTAACATTGATTTCATAGGTATAAACTAAAATTGACCAAACGCAAAGGTAGGTGAATATACCGCTTTTTGCTCGATTGGTTAGATCAGCCAATGCATGTGTTTGAAGCTGTTGATGATAGCTTTGCAAAGTGAATAGCACCTTTAAAATATTAAGCTTACTTATATCATGGTTTTTATTTTAATACTGTTTACTACTGTTCGGTTTTGTATGTCGAGTTTTTATTATTAAATTCTTAGTAAATTAGTACTAAAGTATCTTCTGTATAGAAATTACGGCAACAGCATTATTTTGCTGATTATTATTGGGCCTTAAGGCGTGATAACAATTTTACCTATGTGTCGGTTAGATGCAAGGCTATCAAAGGCATTTTTATAATGCTTGAGACTAAATTTTTCAGCGATGACAGGGCTTAACTTTTTAGCAGAAAAACCCTGAGATATCACGTTGATTGCGCGTTGTTTTTGTTCGGTATTGTTTAATGTCTGGTCAACAGTATAGCCTTTAAGTGTCAAAAGCCTTTTCATTAGTACACCTGCATGAATATCCATCGGCCTTCTATCCAGCATGCCTTGTATGATTATTCTACCTGCCTGTTTGGAGGCTTTTATAAGGCCATGCGTTCCAGGGCCTGCGACTGCATCAAAAACCAGGTCGCTACCCTTGCCATTCGTTAGCTTTCGTACTTGATCGGCGTATTGAAGGTTCTTTTCGTCTTCTTTTGTCTGAGTAATGACGTGTTCAGCACCTAAGTCTTTCAGTTGCTGGGCTTTTTCTTCAGATGTGGTGGTTGCTATGCTTATAGCGCCAATCATATTGGCGATTTGAATAGCTGCAATGCCCACAGAACTTGATGCGGCAGTAATGACTACAGCTTCATCTTGCGCTAATTTTCCTGCTTCTATAAGTCCTCCCCAAGCAGTAAAGTAAGCCATCCATATGGCGCCTGTTAGTTCGCAGGGCAGGTCAATAGGGCTTGGAATAAGTGAACTTTGCTTATATATGCCATATTCAGCGAGGCAGCCCTGATGCTGAACATCAAAGCTCATTGGGCAAATAGCAACCCGATCGCCAATATTAAAGGGCGATGTCTCATCATTATGGGGAATGGGTAATGCATCAATAACGCCTGCCCCTTCAAAACCGATACGGCTAAGAGGCTCAGGCTTAATAAAGTAGCGGTTCTGACAATACAATAAATCACCTCTATTTAAACCCATTGAATTCATTTTTACGCGAACTTCTCCAGGCCCTGGCTCAGGAAGCGGGGTCTCAATTAATTTTAAGCTTTTGAGGTCTGAAGGTGACTCTAAAATTAGCGCGCGCATAAAAGGCTTACTCTTATTATTGACATATTTTCATTTTTATTGGTGTTTGGCCGTTTATATTTTAACGATGCATCATACATGAATTATTTGCTTTTTGTGCTTGTGCTTTTTTCAAAATTATATCCTGAAAATTTCAAAGTATATTGATTTGTGGTGATCACAATCAAGTGCTCAAGGGTAGTGCTGCGTTACAATTTAATTGAGGAATTACTTAACGAGGAGAAGAAGATGAACACGGATTTTTTAAAAGATTTAAATGAAAAAACAAAGGCGACCTTAGAGCCGGTGACTAAATTTAATGAGCTTCTAAGTAAATCCGTTCAGGATGTATTTAAATTACAGATGGATTCAAGTAAAAAATATTCTGAATTTGTGATGGATCAATTTAAATCAATGCAAAGCATTAAAGATACAGAAAGTTTGCAGGATTTCTTCAAAGAACAAATGGATTCATTTACGCAATTGAATGAGCAAATGATGCAAGATTTGAAAGCGCTAGGGGATACAGGGCTTAAATTTCGTGATGAAGTCCAGGCCATTATGCATCCAGTTATTCCTTCTTCAGAGGATAAGTCAGAAGATCATCCTGACAATGAAGAAAAGCCAAAGGCTGCCTCCAGTTTTTCTGGTAAACCCCAATCTTCTAGTAAACCTAAGTCTTCTGGTAAATCAAAATAGTAGCGGCGCGGCTAAAAAAAAGAGAACTAGTTTACTTGGACGTTAAAAATAACAGTAATTTTTATGATAAAGGTGATAGCTAAATGATTAACCCTTTTGAGAACCCGTATTGGAAAACTACTGCTAAGGTGATGGAAGATAGCCAGCGCGCAATGACCTATTTTGCAAATAATCTACAAAGTGAGCACGGTAGTGTGCAGGCCGTTGCATCTGACGCGACAGAGTCAATTTTAAAATATGCACAAGAGAGTGTGAAGCATCCTTGGCTATCGACCAAGCTAACGGCAGGTTTAGGTAAAAACTATTTTGAGGTGTTTAAGTCTGCGGTATTGCAAGTTGCAGGGAAAGAGATTGAGAGTGTTATTGAACCTTCTAAAGGTGATTTTAGATTTCAGGATAAAGAGTGGACTGAAAATGCCTGGTTTAATTTTATTAAGCAGGCTTATCTTATTACTGGGCAGGCATGGTTAGCGAGCATTCACTCAATACCTGGTCTTGATGATAAAACCCGGCGGCGCGCTGAATTCTTTGTTCGTCAGTTCGTTAATGCAGCGTCTCCCTCAAATTATATTTTAACGAATCCGGAGTTATTATCGTTGACGTTTAAAAGTAGGGGCGCGAATCTTTTACAGGGTTTTGAGCGTTTTGTGAAGGATTTGGAAAAGAGTGCGGATACACTCAAAATATCAATGACAGATGATAGTGCGTTTCAGTTGGGAGTAAATATTGCCACCACACCGGGTAAGGTTGTATTCCGTTGCGATATGTTTGAGTTGATCCAATATACACCGCTGACTGAAACGGTGTCTGAAACACCGTTATTAGTCGTGCCTCCTTTTGTTAATAAGTATTACATTTTGGATTTATCCGAGAAAAACTCCTATGTACGTTGGGCTGTTGAACAGGGTCAAACTGTTTTCATGGTGTCATGGATGAATCCGACCGCTGAAGATAGAAATATTGGTTTTGAGCAGTATGTGATTAATGGTGTGATGCAGGCGCTTGAAGTTGTTGAAAAACAAACGGGAATTAGGGAGGTGAATGCCGTAGGTTATTGTATTGGTGGCACCTTGTTAATGACTTCTATAGCTTATATGGCGGCTCGTCGTATAAAACCCAGAGTGCAGTCTGCAACATTATTGACCACGCTGACTGACTTCTCGGATCCTGGTGATATCGGCGTGTTTATTGACGAGCATACAGTAGCAGCGATAGAGCAACAGAATAATCAAAATGGCTATTTTGATGGACGAGTGATGGCTGTTTCTTTCAGTAAGTTGCGGGAAAATTCGCTGTACTGGAATTACTACATTCAGAATTATTTGAAAGGTGAGTCGCCGATGCCGTTTGACTTACTATATTGGAATTCTGACAGTACAAATATTACAGCTGCTTGTCATAATGAAATGCTAAGAAAATTCTACTTGGAAAATCGTTTGGTTGATGCAGGGGCGTATACGGTTAATGGCACCAAGATAGATTTAGCTAAAATTAATATTCCACTGTATTTTATCTCTGCTCATCAAGATCATATCGCAAAGTGGAAAATCACCTATGAAGGCGCAAAAATTTGCCAAAAGAATGCGACCTTTGTTCTGGGTGAATCAGGGCATATAGCTGGTATTGTGAATCCGCCTTCAAAGGGGAAGTATTCTTACTGGACTAATAGTGAAATAGTGGCTGATGCGGAAGAATGGCTACAAGGTAGTGAGCATCACAACGGTAGTTGGTGGACGCACTGGAATGATTGGTTGGGGTCTTATAAAGGTGACAGTATTAATCCTCGATTGGCAGAAAATGGACCGCTCGAAGTTTTGTGTGATGCGCCAGGAATGTATGTTAAACGCAAATTAGGCGTCGGGAGCTAGTTATACTAATTAACCTCAAAGCCTTTGGATGAGAAGTACATTCAAAGGCTTTTTCTTCATGTGTAAGAAGTTTTGAAAAATATACTATACTAATAAGAGTGTCAGGATATTAACTTTTTAGCAGGAATTCCCGTGATGTCCTCTTTCCATTATTTTGTCCTACTTGCTTCGCTTATTCTTACGCTAAGTTCGGGGGCTGCCAAGTCTAAAGATGTTATTGTTGGTTTTGGGAAAGACAAACCACCTTTCGTTTTTGGTGAGCAGAAGCGGGGCCTTGAAATTGATATAGCTAGGAAAGCTTTGGCCTTATTGGGCCATACCCTCAAAGTAGTTCATATAGATAACAAAGCCTTAATTCCCTCGTTACTTGCTGGTCGAGTCGCTGCGGTCGCGACGGCGAGAGACTCCCAGCAGCGTTTCTGTCGTGTCGATGAATTTATTTTTTTTGAAAATATGGCCATTAGCCTAAAAAATAACGATCTTAAAATACATTCGGTCGATGACCTAAAAGGCCTCAGCGTTGTGGCTTGGGGGCGTGCCTATAAAGATCTGGGTGAGAGATACCAGTATTTATTTTCACCTAAAGATGGTGTATTCCCTGATGGATATTTTGAGCATCATAGCCAGGCTTCTCAAAACAAAATGTTTTGGGCTGGGCGTGTTGATGTTGTCATCATAGATAAAACAATTTTTAGTTGGTATCGCAAAGAACTGGCATCTTTATATGCAACTCAACAAGAGGTTGTCTATCACGGTATATTTAGCGGCAAGACCTATTTTCCTGCTTTATTCAATGACCAGAAACTGTGTAAAGATTTTAAACAAGGTTTGTCTATTATGAAAAAATCGGGTGAGTATCGACGACTTTATGATATGTCCATAAAGTGAAGTAGTCTGTTATGTTTATTAGTGTGCTTGAATTATTCAAAATTGGTATAGGGCCTTCCAGCTCCCATACGATGGGGCCGATGATTGCGGCTAAGTCATTTATTGAACTCTCCGTTGCTTATTTATCATCTATATCTAATAACCCTCCTCTTGAAAAATCAGTTTCAGACGCCATTCGGATCAAGTGCTTTCTTAAGGGCTCTTTAGCTTATACAGGTATTGGGCACGGAACGGATAAGGCTGTGATGCTTGGTTTGCACGGCTATTCTCCAGAAATGCTTGCTGCGCTTGATGTTGACTCAATTATCAATAATTTATGGAAAAGGTTGGTCGTTAAAATAGACGCCGGGGATGTTCATTTTACGCCGTGTAATGATGTGGTTTTTGATCAGGGTGAAATTCTGCCAGAGCATCCTAATGGTATGGTATTCAAATTGATTTCAGGAAGTGACTGCCTGTTAAGTGAAACCTATTTTTCGGTGGGCGGCGGCTTTATTTATTCTGGCTCAGACATCAATCAAACTATCCAGCCACTAAACTTGAAAATGAAGCCGCGATGCCAGTATCAATTTGATTCAGCCGCTTCGATGCTGGCAATGTCGGGTAAAAGCGGGATGTCAATATCTGAAATGAAGCAGGCTAACGAGCTGGAATACATGTCAAAGCTCGAGTTAGAGGCTGGGCTTGATTCCATTTGGACTGCCATGACGCACTGTATTGAAAAGGGCTTAAATACAGAAGGATGTTTACCTGGGGGACTGAATTTACCGCGTAGAGCAAAAAAATTACTTGAGCAACTTCAACTTAAGCCCGAAGATACAAATGTCAATGACTGGTTATGTGCTTATGCTATGGCCGTAAATGAAGAAAATGCTGCCGGACATATGGTGGTGACCGCGCCGACAAACGGTGCAGCAGGGGTGATACCTGCGATATTGTATTACTTTATGAAACATGAAGGTGGTCAGTTTGAGCAGATAAGATCGTTTTTACTCGTAGCGGGTGCGATTGGTGGCATCATTAAGCATAATAGCTCTATTTCTGGGGCTGAGGTGGGTTGCCAGGGAGAGGTAGGGTCTGCTGCTGCCATGGCAGCAGCAGGGCTTTGTGCTGTCAAAGGCGGGAGCTCAGCGCAAATAGAAAATGCTGCTGAAATGGCTTTGGAGCATCACCTTGGCATGACTTGTGACCCCGTGAAAGGCTTGGTTCAGGTGCCGTGTATTGAGCGTAATGGTTTTGGCGCAATTAAAGCTTACACGGCAGCGTCACTAGCCTTGCACGGTAGTGGTGAGCACTTTATGCCTTTGGACGCTTGTATTGCCGCCATGAAGCAAACAGGCTTGGAAATGTCCGATAAATATAAAGAAACCTCTTTAGGTGGTTTGGCTGTTAGTTTGACGGAATGTTAGCCTGCTATATTCTTTCATGAAACTAATGCGCACTTAAACTTTGGCGTGTTTGAGATGCGTATATGTTTAACTGTTAAACATCACAACGGCTTGTCCCGATATAAGCACTTTTCCTTGGTCATTGACACATGTTGTACTCAGAGTAATGATGGGTTTGTCTTCTCTAATCTCAATTACTTCAACAGTAGCGGTCACTTTTTGGTCTATAAATATTGGTTTTTTAAATTTTAAATCCTGACCTAAGTATATGGTGCCTTCACCGGGAAGTTGTTTGCCTAATAGACCTGAGAATAAACTTGAGACGAGCATGCCGTGTACTATTTGTTGGCCGAACGCAGTGTTTTTAGCGTATTCAGCGTCTAGATGGACCGGATTGAAATCAAGTGATAAGGCTGCGAAAGCATTTACTTCGTTTGCTGAAAATGATTTTGTAACACTCGCAGTCTGGCCAATTTTAATGTGAGTCATAGGGCTCCTTAGTGGGTAAAGTTAAAGTCTGATTGTTAGAAAGTGCCTTGAGTTTCAGCTTTCAGACCTGTTTATTTGTTTTATTCTAAAGCGATTAGCCAATTTTATTTTCTTTAAATTGGTGCTGAATCTTTTCCACCACTTCTTTATTTTTAATCAGAGCAGTAACGCACTGGGCATCTAGCTTAATTCCTGCCATTTCTTGAATTTGTTTGAAGGCTTTATCATTGCTCCAGGCTTCTTTGTAAGGGCGGATACTCGTCAAGGCATCAAATACGTCAGCGACCGCCACAATACGTGCTTCAATTGGGATATCTTGTGCGACTAAGCCGTCTGGGTAGCCCGACCCATCGTAAGCTTCATGGTGGTGTTGAGCGATATTTTTGAGAATATGAATGTAATTGACGCTATCGAGACTGAAATTCTGTAATAAAGAATCAATCATTTCTCTGCCGCGAACAGAATGAGATTTCATTATCTCAAATTCATCATGGTTTAATTTCCCAGGTTTTAATAACACGCTATCGGGAATACCTATTTTTCCAATATCATGTAAGGGTGAGAACAAAAAAATATGCTCAATGAATAGGTCATCAAAATGATATTCATCCGCAAGCTCTTGTGCGATCAGTCTAGAAAAACGTGACATCCTATCTATATGATTGGCTGTTTCAGGGTCCCTGTGGTGAGTGAAGTTCATGGCGCTTCTGACGGTCGCTTGTAATGTGCCGACTACATCCTGCTCATGAGATACCAGCATCGAAAGTAGGTGAGCCACCATATCTAAGTCGTTTAAGGTCTGTTCTTCAAAGGCATACTTTTCGAACGAGTTAAAAAAGATAAAGCCTAGAAACTGATCATCCTGATACATCGGGAAAGTGTAGCTGGAGCCAAAATGGCTCTTGTTGAGAGCCCGGGTGTGAACATTTTGCCCGCTTGCAAAGATATCCATGTTATTCACCACTCTAGGGTTCGCTTTATGGATAATTTCGATCAGAGAGGGGGAGTTACTTAGTTTTGATTGGTAGTGAGTGAGCGGGCTTTCTTTTTCACTGCTCCAGACAAAGGTTTTTAAAGTGTCAGTCGGTGCGTCATAAAGTGCAATTGCGATGCGATCAATTGAAGGGTTCTGTAATTTAAGAAATTGATGTAGCAATTTTAGCTTTTCAAGTAAGGTCGCATTTGAACCCAATTTTTGGAGGGGGTCTATATGACTATAACTGTTTGGCATTTCCAGCTTTCCTTTCAGATAAAAATAGTCCGTCAGCAAAATTAAGACTGATGCTTAAATCAATAAGAGTATTAATAAACGTATGATAAAAGTATAGACGAGGGGACTTAGTTAGCTGATCTATTTTTATTTGGAGTATGAAATATTAAGAATATTCCTGATGTAAGTCAGATCTATCGTTCCCAAATAAACCTGAATGTTTTTCTGAGTGGATTTAGCGGCAAAGCTGGTTTATTCTTTCCCCAATTTTACTTTGAACTCTTTGAATCAAACTTTAGAACAACAGGAAATTAGTATGAAAGCGATTTTATCTGGAATGCGTGTGGTTGAAGCCTCCGCATTTGTCGCTGCTCCACTCGGCGGGATGACCTTGGCTCAGTTAGGTGCAGACGTGATTCGCGTTGATGCGATTGGCGGGGGCTTGGATTATCGGCGCTGGCCGGTCACTAAAGATAATGTCAGCATGTTTTGGGCGGGTTTGAATAAGTCAAAGCGCTCCGTTGCTATTAATTTCCGTTCACCTGAAGGTTCAGAGCTAGCCAAACAGATTATTACCGCCCCAGGGAAAGACGCAGGCATGTTGCTCACAAATTTCCCACCTAAGGGTTGGCTGTCTTATGAGGAGCTGATTCAAGCACGTACGGACTTGATTCAATTAACGGTGCAGGGTGATCGGCATGGAGGCTCAGCTGTGGATTACACGGTTAATCCATCAATCGGTTTGCCTTTTCTGACAGGGCCGTCTGATAGTAATTCACCGGCTAATCATGTCTTGCCTGCATGGGACTTGGTGACGGGACAAATGGCTGCGCTGGGTTTATTAGCAGCAGAGCGTCATCGTTTTCGAACAGGCGAAGGGCAGCATACCAAAATTGCTTTGGCTGATGCTGCTATGGCCGTAATGGGGCACCTTGGATTTATCGCAGAAGCTCAATTGGGCGGAGAGCGTCCGCGTTATGGGAATTATTTGTTCGGGGCTTTTGGACGTGATTTCTTAACATCTGATGGCCAGCGATTGATGGTGATCGGTTTGACTAAGCGTCAGTGGGTATCACTTTGTGCTGCGACAGAAACTGAACAAAAAATGAATGATCTTGCCGATAGACTAGGGCGGGACTTCTCTAAAGAAGGAGAGCGTTTTGAGGCGCGAGATGAAATTTCAGCTTTATTTGAGGCCTATATTTCAAAGCACTGCTTTGCAGAAATTGAAGTGAACTTTAATCAAAAGGGCGTTTGCTGGAGTAAATACCAGACAGTTAAGGAAATGGTCGATACTGACCCGAATTGTTCACTTGAAAATCCGATGTTTTCTCAGATCGAGCAGCCGGGTGTCGGTTCTTTCATGGCGGCTGGTGCGCCTTGGAATTTCTCCGGGTTTGAGCGGCAACCTGCTAAGCCTGCGCCACGACTCGGTGAGCAGACGGATGAAGTACTAGCCGATGTGGTGGGTTTAAGTAGTGCTGAAATTGGTCGTTTGCATGATGCGGGCGTCGTCGCCGGGCCAGAAGCTTAGCATTAAATATATCTCAGGGTTCGTTGTGCGAACCTTGAGATATTCCACCGTACTCCACCCAAGTACAGCTCATTCTCTAACAGCTCAATAATATCGATGATGTTTCATAGAGCTTCGGATTTAATTTTATTAAAATAAAATATCTGTAAGTGTTTTCTTGTATAAAAAATAAGCTAGTATGCCGCCTGAATTTTACGTGTGAATAACTTTTTAGATGTGAATACCTTTAGAATTGCTTGCTTATTTCTGTTTTATGAATCTTAGACAAATATACTTTTTGATAATTGTTATTGTAACAACTTTCTCTCCTTTTAATGTTTCAGCTGCTGCTCAAGCAAATGCCTCTAATTCTCATCAAACCAGTCCCTCAGCTTTAGATCGTCAAATAGAGAATATTAAAGATTTATATTCCTTATATGATGGCTGGAGTCTTTCACTGCGTGTTTCTGGCAGCTTAAGTTCACAAAACGCCTATCACTTAGCGCAAGTAAATAAGCGTCTGGACGATTATTTGACAGGTACTAGCAATGGTTTGAAGTCTGTTAAAAATGGCATAAATTTGACCACAGGCGTTCTGGATGAGGTTTTTCAGCAATATGGTAGTGCAGCTTCAACTCGCATTAATGCTTGGCAAAGGCTGGGTTACTTTACTCAAGGCTTAAGTCAGCGGGCCAAGCTTGAGAAGGTTAACCGTTTTTTTAATCGTTTGGCGTTCAAATCTGATCAGGAAAACTGGGGAAAAAGTGATTATTGGACATCACCTGTTGAATTATTAATAAGTAACGCAGGTGATTGTGAGGACTTTGCGATTGCCAAGTATTTAACTTTGAAAGCGATGGGAGTAGAGATCGATCGTTTGCGTATCACTTATGTTAAGGCCGTAGAACGCGGTAAAGCTCATATGGTGCTGGCTTATTATGAGGATGGCTCAGAAGATCCATTGATTCTTGATAATTTGAATTCTAAAATACTTCCCGCTACAAAGCGCCCAGGTTTAACGCCAGTATTTAGTTTTAACGGTTAATCTATTCGACCCAAGATCGATGCGTAAAATGAGGATACAGATAAATCGTTTGTCTTGAGGGAGTCCATTGTGGCTCAAACAGAAAAATAATCCTTCTGTCCCTTTGTAATAGTCTATAAATCAACCTGCCAACAATGGTAGAATGCCGCGCATTAATTCCTCTTACTAGAAACTTATTCCATGAAAGAATCCTTATTACTTCGTTTAGACAGCCTCGGTGAGCGTTATGAAGAGCTTGCTGCACTTATGAGTGAGCCTGAAATTATTTCAGACCAGAATAAATTTCGGGATTTTTCTAAAGAGTATGCGGAGCTTGAGCCTGTTGTATTATGTTATGGGCGTTACAAAATAGCTCAGGATGATATTGACGAAGCCAAAATGTTGATGGATGACGGTGACGCCGACATGCGTGAAATGGCTGAAGAGGAATGGAAAGGCGCTAGAGCCTCATTAGAGGAACTTGATTTAGAGTTGCAAAAACTTTTACTGCCAAAAGACCCAAATGATGGTCATAACGTCTTTTTAGAAATTCGTGCCGGTACGGGTGGTGATGAAGCAGCAATTTTCTCAGGTGATTTATTTAGAATGTATACCCGATATGCAGAGCGTCGCGGTTGGAAAGCTGAAGTCGTCAGTGAAAATCTGGGCGAGCATGGCGGATATCGTGAAGTCATTACTCGCTTAGTCGGAGAAGGTGTTTACGGTAGTTTAAAGTTTGAGTCAGGCGCGCATCGTGTTCAGCGAGTGCCAGAGACTGAATCTCAGGGGCGTATTCATACTTCAGCATGTACTGTTGCCGTCATGCCGGAAGCAGATGCAGTGGATGAAGTGGAAATTAATAAAGCTGATTTACGAATTGATACCTTCCGTGCCTCGGGTGCGGGTGGTCAGCACGTTAACAAAACTGATTCAGCTATCCGAATTACTCACCTGCCAACAGGTGTTGTGGTTGAATGTCAGGATGAGCGTTCGCAGCATAAAAACAAGGCGAGAGCCTTGTCTTTGCTGTCTGCTCGTTTGTTAAGTGCTGAACAAGATGCCGCTCATAAAGAACAATCTGATCAGCGAAAAAGCTTGGTGGGCTCGGGCGATCGTTCTGAACGGATTCGAACCTATAACTTTCCTCAGGGACGTATGACGGATCATCGGATAAATCTGACCTTGTATAAGTTGGCAGAAGTGATGGAAGGTGACTTGGATGTCGTCTTACAGCCTTTACTGCAAGAGCATCAGGCTGAACTGCTTTCTAGCATGGGTGATTAATGCCTGTCACTATTGAGGAAACGCTTAGTCTGAGCCGTTTGCTTGATAACGATAGTGCTCGATTAGATGTTGAGCTTTTACTTTGCTATGTGTTGGATTGCGAGCGAGTTTATTTACGAACATGGCCAGACAAAGCGCTTAGCTCTCAAGAGCTGGATGAATTTGACGTGCTTTTTCGTCGTCGCCAAAAAGGTGAGCCTATTGCTCACTTGTTAGGTTCAAGGTCATTCTGGACGCTTGAGCTAGATGTTACGCCTGATACCTTGATTCCAAGACCTGATACCGAAATTCTAGTTGCGCATGCTTTGTCTTTGGAGTTGCCTGATAATGCGAATGTGCTCGACTTAGGAACCGGAACGGGGGCGATTGCGCTTTCGCTTGCCAGTGAAAAGCCTCATTGGCACGTCACCGCCACAGATGTTTTTCTTCACGTTGTTGAGTTGGCTGCTGCCAATGCGGTTAAAAACCAAATCGAGCATGTTAGTTTTATTTGCAGTGCTTGGTTTGATGCAATTCCAGTCGGTAGATTTAATCTCATCGTCAGTAATCCGCCTTATATTGATTCGGAGGATCCTCATCTTGTAGAAGGAGATGTACGATTTGAGCCCAAGTCAGCGTTGATAGCGGATAATCAAGGCTTAGCGGATATTCAGCATATTGTTCAGGAAGCTAAAAGTTACTTACATCATGAGGGTTGGCTTATGTTAGAGCATGGCTGCCAGCAGGCAAATGCTGTTCAGGCTTTGTTTAATGATGCGGGTTTTACTCATGTTCAGACTATAAAAGACTACGCTCAGCAGGATCGTGTGACTGTTGGACAAATGATATCGGACAAATGATATAGGGTGTGATGAAATGGCGTTGAGAGATGAGCTAAGTAATGCGGAGTTGCTTCGATATAGTCGGCAAATTATGTTGCCAAAATTTGATATTGAAGGTCAGCTTTCTTTAGCGAATGCCAAGGTTTTAATTGTTGGTTTGGGTGGCTTGGGGAGCCCTGTTGCCATGTATTTGGCGGCGGCGGGTGTCGGCTCGCTCACCTTGGTTGATGATGATGTGGTTGATGTATCAAACTTGCAGCGCCAGATTATCCATGGTGAGCATACATTGGGTGAGACTAAAGTTGAATCAGCGGAGAAAGCACTTAAACGGATTAACCCCCTAATCGATATTATTTCCCTTGCTACGCGTCTTGAAGGGGATGAATTGTATGAACGGGTCGCGTATGTTGATTTAGTTTTAGATTGTAGTGATAATTTTTCGACACGTTTTGCTATTAATCGGGCGTGTGTTGCGGCTAGAAAGCCGCTGGTTTCTGGGGCTGCCATCCGAATGGAAGGTCAGGTGAGTGTGTTTGATAGCCGAAATGAAGATAGTCCTTGTTATCAGTGCTTATATTCCGAAGGTTCGGATGAGCAGCTTACTTGTTCTACTTCTGGAGTGATGGCGCCTTTAGTTGGCATTATTGGGAGTATGCAGGCGATGGAGGCAATTAAAGTTTTAAGTGGTCTGGGTGATAGTTTGACGGGGCGCTTAATGATGCTGGATGCGACGAGTATGCAGTGGCGAACTTTAAAGCTTAAAAAAGATCCTGGCTGCCAGTGTTGTCAGGGTGCTTAAATTAAGTTTCTTGATCTGACGGGTTTTGTGGCTGTTAGTTGTTTTGTCTTTAAACTAATCTAATATTTACGGTAGAGTATTTAAAGAAAATATTTCTTAAAGAGTGTGTTCAATGATGAGACTGGCTTTAGTTGTAACTTATCTCTATCTGAGTGTTCATAGTGCTTTATCCCATGCAGAGTCTTTGCGTTTTAGCTATTGGGCAGATGCAACACCGCCTTTTGCAGAGGTTAAAGGTAATAAAGTGCAAGGTGGAATCCTCAAAGATTTAGGTGAATCTATTAGCGATGAGCTTAATTTATCTGTCGAGTTTGTAAAAATTCCGGTGCCACGTATAGAGTCTCAGCTGCAAGCAGGTCTAATTGATGTTGATTGTATTACCAGTCCTATCTGGAAGGAAACGCCTGAAGCGTATTATTGGTCTCCTGTGCTTTTTGAGGGTTCCGATCGCTTTCTTGTGAAACAGGCGCTGCAACATAAGATTCAATCTTTTGCTGATCTTAAAGGTCTCACTTTAGGGATTTATAAAGGTTATATATATCATCAGGATATTATGGCTATGATCTCGCGCGCTGAAATTAAGACGATAAAAGTGAAGGGTATAGAGCATGGGATCAAGTTGCTTCAGCTTGGTCGGCTCGATGCCTTAGTTGATTTTGGGGTTCTGCTTGAATACCAGCTTAAAAAGCTGTCGTTAAAAGGTGAGTATGCTTTGGCTGACAAATATGCCGACAAGTATGATCTCAGTTGTGCTTATTCTAAAAAATCCCATATACCCAGAGCAGCGATGAATGATGTGGTCAATAAGATTATACGCTCGGGTAAGTTGGATCAAATTCTTTTAAAATATCGTTAAAAGCCAAAGAATAAATTACCATAATAAGTAGTGTTCTATAGACTGTTTATGTCTAATGTTTTTTTGCGTCTTATTTTCTTATTTATATCTATGTTTATGTAAGCTATTGAAAATGTTGGCTTAAATATCTAATTAAGCTGCTCTTTATGGTTTTTTTTATTCGGGTCTCTTCTCATGAGATGTTGTTATTAGATATTTCTTTGGCAAGCCTGATTTGCATTTACTTTACGAAGTCCGAATTCCTGAGTATAACTTAAATGGGTAAACCCATAATTTGAAAGGGGGCTATTATGAAAAGTCGAATTACGCAACACATGGAAAAGCTATGCAGTGAGAAGCATGCCGAAAGTGCGCATTGTGATGTCACGAGTTCTCGAGTACAGATGGTCAATACACCAATACCAACTGAACTTTTTCATGAACTGGAAACAATTTCTTCAGAATATAATCGAGATATTAATTGTTTGGCGGGTGATTTTTTAACCATGGCGCTGCAAGAGGCTATTGCGCATATTCCTAAAGATGAAAAGATATATTTAGATAATGTCAGGTATCAGCATGAGCGTGAAGCTGCTAACTTACATACAAAACAGTGTGAATTTAATGCGGGCGGTACTTAAGAAAAGTTCGAGTTGTAGTAGTGATATAAAGTCTAGCTGATATTATATTTACTATTTTCAGCGTTAAGGTTTCTGGTTAGAGATTTTAACGCTGTCATGCGCGATGATTTTTTCTGCCTTTATTTTATCTTAATTTTTACCGGCTTAAATTGATGAGGTGAATGAGTTTCTCCAAATAAAACTAACAATTTGTCTTTTAAATGTAATACTTATACTTAAGTAGCTTCTGACGCACAACATTGAGGGAAGGTATAACATGGTAAAGAAGAAGAAAGATAAAAGACTATATGTGCTTGATACAAACGTCTTGATACATGAGCCTGAGTCAATTTTCAAATTTGAAGAACATACCGTATTTATCCCCCTTCGCGTATTGGAAGAGCTCGATGGCCACAAGCGTGGTCAAAATGAGATAGCTCGAAATGCAAGACAAGCTCATCGATATCTAGATGAGCTACTATCAGCCATTGATATCACAGAATTACAAAAAGGTATCACTCTTAATGATAAAGGCCGCTTACTATTCCAGACTTTTGAAAAAGAAAGGGTTCGGGTGGCAGATAATGAAATAATTGATGTCACTAAGCATCTTAGGGATGATGCTTTAGCGGATGATATTACTGTTATATTAGTGACTAAAGACATCAATATGCGCATCAAAGCCAGTGTGCATGGTCTAATTTCAGAAGACTATCGAAATGATCAGGTCTCAACTCTTGGTGATGAGTTACTCTTTGCTGGTCAAGTTGAGATTACAGATAGTATGTGGGAGTCTGAAGGTGTCGACATCAAAGTCGAGAGAAAAGATTCTCCTGAGCTAGGCACTATCATAATTTATAAGATTACCGCGCCCTGGGTAGGGAGCTGGCCTGTTAATACGCATGTTTATTCTGAATCTTCTAGCAACAAAAATTTTCGTGGAATTCTGCGTGCGATTGATAGCGATTGCGTAACACTCGAAATGCTTCCCGATTATGAGCATCAATATCATTGCTGGGGTATTCAGGCTAAAAATAAAGAGCAAAATTTTGCCTTATCTGTGTTGACTGACCCTGAAATTGATTTTGTTACCATTGCGGGTGAAGCGGGTACCGGAAAGACTTTGTTAACCTTAGCGGCGGCTTTAGATCTGGTATATGAGGATAAAATTTATGAGGAAATCATTGTAACAAGAGCAACGGTGCCTTTAGGGCAAGATATAGGGTTTCTCCCTGGTGAGGAAGAGTCAAAGATTGAGCCTTGGATGGGAGCGATAACCGATGCGCTAGAGACACTGAGTGCGAGTCCTGACGGCAATGATTTTGAGAAGAAGTCAGGGGTGGAGTTTCTTAAGAATAAAGTAAAAATAAAAAGCTCATCGTTTATGAGGGGGCGTAGTTTTTCAAATAAATTCTTTATTATTGATGAGGCTCAAAATTTAACAGCAGCTCAAATGCATGGTCTGATTTCTCGAGCAGGTTTGGGTACAAAAGTAGTGGCTATTGGTAATTTAAAGCAAATAGATACGCCTTATCTAAGTGCCTCAACCAGTGGTTTTAGTTTCGCAATAGATAAAATGGGTAGTTGGGAGCATTACGCGCATATTACTTTGCAGAGTGTTGAGCGTTCACGCTTGGCAGACTATATAGCAGCGAACTTCTCCGACTAGTCAGGTTTGTATTTTTGTCAGGGGAGAGGGGGGAAGTGGCTCCTCTTTTCTTATGATGCGTCGTCTACAATGACCTTTAAAAGATCGTAAGTAGTGATAATGCCTGTCAGTTCCTCACCTTTTTTAACAAAAACTCTGTGTAAGTGTTCTTTCATCATCAGTTTTGATACATCCACGATAGTCGTTTCTTCATCTACTGAAAATATGATCGGCGTCATGATATCGCCTACTTCAACAGGTAGCTTGGCCATGCCTTCAAATATCATCATGCGAAGACGGCGAGATTCTTTAAGTTCTTCTTCGCTCATTTGAGACTCATAGCTGCTGCTAACTGAATTGAAGTGAAAGTCGGCAATGTCTTTGAGTGTTGCGATACCGATTAAGTCGTCTTGATCGTTTGCAACGGGGCTGCCTGATATATTGTTGTCTGAGAGGAAGGCTGCAAACTTCTGCATGGTCCAGGTGTGAGGGACAGACTTGACATGAGGTGTCATTATGTCTTTAGCTTGTAAGGCTTTGCTTTCAGTTGAAGGGCTCATGCTGCTTTGGTTTAATCCTTGTTTGGGCGGTTGTACAGATTTTAAAGGCTGTACATATCTTAAATGCTGTACAT